>Ga0247610_10000133_pt1 | contig 119767 bp, 165 predicted proteins | sample 174DNAGHGhighgp2_FD_193483 | JGI IMG/M metagenome (GOLD analysis project Ga0247610, IMG submission 193483) | Sheep rumen microbial communities from Palmerston North, Manawatu-Wanganui, New Zealand - 1742 DNA GHGhigh gp2 | ecosystem: Host-associated > Mammals > Digestive system > Stomach >... | reverse complement strand
TTGTATTTTATATAAATTCTTCTCTTGCTGCAATTGCTTCTTCTTTTGCATTGAATGTCCCAACATGAAATGTTTTTCCCTCGCTGCAATATTTTGCAACCCATTTGCCATGTGGCGAAGGTCTTACGCCAATAACATGGTCTTCATCTTTTATTTGATATGTTTTTATTAATTCTTCTTTTTGTTTTTCTGTTTCTTGTATTGCTTTGTTTCTTGCTTCTATTGCTTCTTCTTTTGTCCAATATGTGCCAGCATTATAATATTTACCGTATCTTTGATACTCTGCTTTCCATTTGTTTACATTCTTATCGAACGACACGCCAGCTTTACCATTGTTCTGAGCATTTTCAAATGAAGTTACAATACGTAAATTCTCTTTTCTGTTATCAAATTTGTTTCTATTAATATGATCTATTTGTAGTGGACCACCATAGTTTAAAATAAACCTATGTAATTTATATTTTTTCACAGATCCGCTTATATATGATGCTCCGTCTGTTGTCCATTTTATGTCTTTACATTTTTCAATATCTTCTATGTCGATCAAACCAATTGCTTTTATTTCGCCTTTTTTGTTTCTTATAATAATTTCTGCATAATTATTTTTTATTATGTATTCATTCTTATCAGCAGTTGTTCGTTGCGTTGGATCTATTATCTTGCCATATCTATTAACTTGTGCTTTGTGTTTTTGACATAGATAACATTTTAATTTTGAATTAAAGAATATTTTATGATGTTCATCTGCTATTCTGCCGCAGATATCACATTTCTTTTCATTCATTTTTACCATCCTTTTCTATAATTAATAAAGCTTGGCTTTTATTCAGCCAAGCTTATGTGCTTAAATTTTATTTACTCTATTTCAAAACCTTGTTTATCGCCAAATAACGCAGCTAGTCCCTTAGCCAACACGTTAAACTGATCTCGTTTTTCTTGCGGCATTTCTTCTAAAGACTTATTAAGTCTTACAATAGGGCACCAGTCAGGACGAGTATTTATATCTTTAATATAAATAGTTGTTATATTCATCTCAGGATTTTCTGCTGTTGCCATACCGCAATAAGAATTACCTGTTGAATGAGTGTGGCAACTTACGCAGTCTTTACATTTCTCTGGCTGTTTGAATTTAATATTTTCTGTTTCTTTTTCGCAAATACCTCTTTGCATCATAGTATCCTTAAAATACACAGCTACTTCTGTGCCTATCTGCCATTCAGGTACATCGAGTCTAATTACAGCTTTCATATTATATCCTTTCATTTGCATCTTGAGACTTTTCTGTTTCTGTTACGGTTTCATGATGCAACCAATCTATTGCTGCATCTCCGATTATTATTCCTTCCGTTATTGGTCACTTTAAGTACGTTAATTCATTCTTTAGTCTTTCTCCGGTTTGTCACACCATTTGTAAAACGGACAGATATTACACCCACAGAATCCTTTTGCAAGGCATTCTGTGGGCTCAGTTACAAAGGTGCTACGCCTTCTCCTATGGTCATCTGTATCACCTTCCTTCTGTGCGTTAAATCATTCTTTATCGTTGTTTCTATACAGTATTCACAAGTTTCTTCGCTACAATGAAAACCGCATTTTTCTTTTGTCGGTTTTTCTCCTGTCATTTCTTCGTACAGACATTGTTGATAAATTACTTCTTTCATTCTTTACCTCGTCAATTCATTCTTTTTGTGGTATAATCACCATAGAGGTGATATTGTGCATAAGGACGCTCGGTTTATTGGTAAAGATGGATCATGTGGGCTTCAGCGAATGAAGGTCTACAGAATCGAAATCATCGAGAACAAACCGTCCGCTCGTTTCCGTTTTCGTGTGTTCGTTAACGGAATCGGTATTCCTTATGACACAATGAATGCCATCAAGAAGAACTGGAAATTTGATTAAATCATTCTTCTACAACTAAATAGTTTTTCTACAACTAATTGTCTATTTTTCTACAATTACGTTAATTCATTCTTTTCTTTCTTTTTTCAGCCTGTCAATTTCAAGTGCAAAATACAAGATAAGCGGAGAAACAAGTAACAAAGTGCACAGTATAATCATTTGCCACCTCATTAAATTATTCATTTTTTTCTGTTGCCCACTTCTTCAAAAACTCTTTCTCTGTAATCGGAGTTTCAATGTTTGACGTTTTGTTTGTTGCGTTCTGTTTGTTTCCACAATAGAAACACATTGGTATTCCCGGTGCGTAAACTCGATTACAAATAGGGCATTGCCATCCTTGTTGAGGAAATGCATCAAATTGATAACTCATTTTTTAGCCTTTCTTTGTTAAATCATTTTTTAAAGTGTCATTTCCGCTTTCCGTCAGCGCAAAACCAATCTGGGTCAATCGAACTTGCTTTACATCGCATTCCTTTTTGAGCATTTGTATTAAACATATTGTCATTTTTGTAAAAACTTATACAATCTTTACACCGGACAAGTTCCTTTGATGGTTCAAGCTCACCATATTCATCTATATAACAAATCCATTCATGCATCACACTTCACCGACCTTTCTGCCTTTAACGAACTAATTCGGCAAAATATCAGACAGGTTTTGCCCTTCCCATAAATGAATAACAGGGCATCCGGAATTATCAATTTCATTATGCCATTTTTCCCAATTCCGATACATTTTTCCTATAAATTCTACGCTGTCCCCACGTTTTATATACTTTTGTAAATACTCATCTTTACAGTTAAAATGAGGCATCACGACGATATACGGCAAGCCTCGTTTATCCAGTTCATCTCTTACTTCTTTGTGACAAGACGCAAGGATATATTCATAGCCACCAATTTCAGATGCCAATTTTTCCAATGCGTCTACGTAATTCCCCGGAAATGATTCATTCTTTGTTTCAGTACAAGTGTCCGGGTCAAAAACATGGGAATATGCTCTCGATTCAGCATCTTCTATATTCATTTTATTAGATGCCGCTGTAGACTTGCCAATACCCGGATATCCACAAATTATAATTCCGTTAATCTTCTTGTTTTTCATTACACTTCACCGACCTTCCTGCCGTTCTCCGTCAGCACAGAACCAATCCGGCGTAACAACAGTCCCGTTTCGTCCACAGACATTTTCCCGTTCGGATGGTATCCTGTTGTCTGCAAAATACCAGTGTTTGCAATCCTTGCAACGGACAACCGGAACGGCATCAATGGTTGGGGAAATGTCTTCATCGAGGAAATAATCAATCGTGTCCCTAATATCACAGGCACGGCACGGAGCTTCGCCTATTTCGTAGCAAAAGCGGATTTTCCCGTTCTTCATTCCCTTTCGTCTGTCACATTCTTTGCATCTAAACTCTCGCAAATATTTGATCGTTGCATCAGCATCAATCAACCTCATTTCACTTCACCAACCTTTACTTTGTCCAGACTTGATGCCCTTGCACGTTCCTTTTGCAATATCAAGCGCAAGCCTTAATTGCCGTATTTCAGCTTCTTGCTCTTTCAGCATGGCAATGGCATCATCCGACCATTGTGCTATATCTTCTAAATGCTTCGCCGTAAAAAACTGCAAATCACGCTCACGGGCGAACTCTGCCCATGTATGAATTATCTGCAAATGAGTAATTACTGTTTCCCTGTCCATTTCATCACTTCCGTTTCTAACTTATAATTGCCTTTAAATCACTAATCCCCAAACATTTTTGACTCTTTCAAAATCTTCCAGTTTGTATTCTTGGTAGAGCCATAAAATGACCGCATCTCTTGTGCTTGTCCATTGCCTGCCTCACTTGTGTAGCAACCAGTCGATCACTGTATAGCATTGGTCTGGTTCAAGTGTTGAAAGAAATTGTTGATTCGTCATTCAATCACCGCCTTTAAGTTACTTAAATGTTTTCAGTTGCGCCAAGTTCAAGCGTCATACAATCAGAAAATTCATCATCAAGTATTCTTGTGTATTCCTCAACCAAAGCATCACAAGCTTTATGAAACGCTTCCCCATGTTCCTTTATTGGGCCAACAATCACATGAGCCAACTCATGAATCAGCGTTTCTACAGCATCCGTCACGCTTTGTCTTGTAAGCACTTCAATCTCGATTGCTCCGTCATCGGCAAACCTGGTAACACCGGAAACTTCTTCTCCGTCAATCGGCTCAATATCATTTACCCATTGAATCTGAACTTTTTTATTGGGGCAAATATTCTGAAAAGCCTTGTAGAAAATTGAAAACATATCATTTATAAACGGTGTTTGCATAATTACTTCCTCCTGTGTTAAAGTGTCAAATAGCTTTTAACCTTTTCAACAATAGGCACAACATCTTCATGAAAATATCCGTCAGCTTTTTCAATAGCAAAAACAATCTCCGAACAAGCAGCATCAATTTTTCCTTCATAGATGAAACGCAGAGCATTGTTGAGCATATCGCACGATGGATACCGTCCGAATAAAGCGTTTTTCTTTTTCGTGTTCATTCCCACTTCACCGACCTTCCCAACCTTCTCTTATAATTGCAATCGGAACGTCAATGATATCATCTGCGAAATCGGCAGGACACGTTCCGGTTTTCTCTTCCGTGTATCCACCTTCATAAACGATGACCCACTTGTAAACAGGCGCACTCATTCACTTCACCGACCTTCCTGTATTAATTAGCTTCGACCATAGACCCGAAACATTTGTCTTTTAAATCTTGCCTTATAATAATTTTTGCGGTTTACACGGAATCGACTCATCGAAAAATGTTGCATATCACGGTATGCTTTTGTTCGATGCGTTCGCTTTGGATAATCTGTCATTCCCGCTTCACCACCTTCCTTTATTCTTTGTCTACAAGAACACAAAGAAATGCTTTTGTGTTATCAAAACCCACCGCTATGTAACCAGTCCCTTCCAACGCATCGTTGATCTTGTTGAGGATTTCAGCTATGTCTTCTTGTTTAACGTCACTCATTACTTTCACCTACCTTTCTTTCTTTTCCCCGTCAGCACAGTACCAATCGTCATCGCATCCGCATTTCAATCTGTTGCACCAATATTTCCAATATGGTGAAGGATGTCCTTCTTTATATATGCAATCCTTGCATCGGACAACATTTTTAGCCGAAACCCATGTGCCGCAGTTCGGACATTTGTAAAGGCTTGCTGTTTCCTGCTCTTTCAACAGGGCAAGAACAGCCTTTGCTATATTTTGAACTTCACTATCACTATGAAATAACCGCCAATCATCTTCTGCTAAACCTTCAACCCAGCTTATAACCTTCTCCCTGTCAGTCATCCCACTTCACCGACCTTCTTTTCTGATGTACGGCTGATAGCCTTTCCCATCCTTAAAAATATAATCCATAGCGTCATTCCAACCGTCCCGATACTGGCTACACGATGAAGGGCATCTGTTTTCCTCATCAGAGTGATACCAAATGCAATCTGTGTGGTCGTATTTATACTGATATTTGCTCTTATCCGCTTCCTGCTCTTTCAGCAGGGCAAGGACTTCTTCATAAAACGTTTTTGATTCAATTATCGTTGGTGATGTTTGTTTAATCGCCCATTCGCATTGAGCAATAACCTTCTCCCTGTCAGGCATCACACTTTACCTCGTCTGCACAGAACCAATTTATAAAACCTTGTTTTGGAATCTTAATTCTTGATCCCATTTTGCTTGCAGGAAAACCAAGTTGTTTTATATCTTGCTTTGCCTGATATCTGATAAGGTTAGCATCACACTTTAATAGCGGCGCTATGTCTCCCGGAGTTAATATCTCTTTATCTAAATTTTTAATATCTTCTATTGTCATGCTTCATGCGCTCCGTCCATGCATTTGTATTCGATAACACTGTCTTCACCATATTTAACTTTAAGAATGGCTTCACCGTAGTTATCGTTTTCAAAATTTAAATTAATGCCGCTTGGGTTCTCCATTTCAACCAATAATCTTAAAATATCATTTGCTATCAGGTTAATTTTTTCTTGTTCTGTTGCAACGGCAGAAGCCCATAGCACTCCAAAATATTGTCTCTGCTTTTCTGTATATTCTGTTGCAGTTATAACTTTCATATTGAATCTCCTAATACAACGCCATTCTCAAGTGTAACAGAATAAGTATTGTTCTCAGCTGTTTTTGTATTGCGGCATACTTTATGACAAGTAGGACAGTTTGAATAAATATAATATTGCACAGGATAGGATGTTAAACATGTAGAATTATCCACCCAATATTCATCCTTAAGACATTCAAATTCGCAGCCGCACTTTTCACATTTAAAAGTTGTTGTGTTTTCGTTTTTTATTTTACCTTCCTTAATAATACGCATTTTTATCTACACACTCCTTATCTATGTGGGACGAAAAAGACGTCTGAGTATACAGATGAATAAATACACATCTAAACCCAGACGTCTTTAAGTCCACAACTCATGTGATGTTTCTCAAGTCGTCTAATATAGAAGTCCTGCAAGAATAAGTTCTGTTTGAAATAATCTCCTTTAAACTATCAACAGTTCCTTGAATTTGGTTTAATTTGTTTAACAATACTTTATCGCTGAAATAGCTGTATAAAGGTTGCAATATTTCGTTTTCTGATTTACAAGCTCTCCGTGTTTGTAAAATTTCCGTAAGCTTACTATATAAATATTTCTTCTCCTTTTCTGTAAGCTTAGGTGCTAATTCTATACAATGCCTTATGTCATTTTCTTGCAGCTCAGCTTCGTCTTGTCTTCGAATGTTTTCTTCGTATCTGGAATTAACATCTCGAATGAAGTCACAAAACTCTTTGATTCTTTCAACAGAATCTAATGTGTCATATTCTTTATTTGTACTTACAAAACTCATACCTTTAGGTTCAAGTTTTATTTCTTGTTTTGTTTCTAATTCAATTTTATGTGGGTTATTCGCCAGTAATCGGTCAATCTGTTTTTGCGTCAGCCGTCTGTCTTTTGCCATGCTTCTGCCAGTTCTATGAACTTAGTTTGGATAAATCCTTTGTTTGTTACACACCATTCAGCTGATGCCATATAAACTCTAATTGACTGACCGTCTTTAACCCAACATCTTCTTTTACCGTTTATTGTTCTTCTTGCAGACACCCTACCGTTACTTTTTATTTGTGTATCAGGAAAGCATGGTTTATATGGTTCATCATAAATAACATATCCTTTGCTTACCCAGCCTTCACTTGATTCAAAGTTTAAGTCATATACATGTATGAAACCATTTTTAATTACACCATCCGTATAAATCATTTCACCACATTCAAGTCTCCCAAGTTCCATGCTCTTCTTCTTTGGGCTTGTTCTTGCATATACCCATGAATCCGGCTGACATAATATCCAGCATGGTTTATCTTCTGCATGAGCACGAGTTATAAACCAACAATTAATAAAAATAGCCGCTATAATTAGCAGCACAATTAAAATTATCTTCCATTTTTGTACATTAGGCAGTTTCATATCTACTCCTTATGCCACTAAATAATATCTTGCAAAATGTACTTTTTCTCCGTTTCTATTAACTGAACTTTCAATGTTACTTTCAATTCTATAACCACGATGCGTAAGATCTGAAATTCTTGCAGCCAATCGCATACATCCAAATTCTCTTAATGCATCTAGAGGAGTTATAGATCCGTATTCTTTCATATAGTTAAGTATTTTTTGACATTGGGACATATGTTACACCATCCTTATATCTTTTTAGTCCGCCTCCGACAGCATCTTGTTCGAATTCAGGACATTTAATTACAATACAACTTTTAAATCCTCGCCCGTCGCTTGTTGTTTTGTGCGTCGGAATTATTTCCCATCCTTTTACGGGTCTGAATCGTTTTGACCAGCTGCATTTACCTACTGCTTTTGCGCAATCCCAACAAAGTGTGCTTATTATTTTTTTATTTTGTGTCTGTGCCATTGTCTTCTTTTTAGGTTCTTCGTTCATAAATATGACTTACCGAATGTCTTTCGGAACTCCTCTCTTGTATGAGTTTCTTCAAATTTCTTTTGACATTCTTCCTCTAAAAAACGATCAAGCTCTTTGTCTTGATCGTGCAATTTCATATGAATGTCATGTCGTAACCAGCACCAACAACCATACTTGTCTGCCAGACTACGGTTGCCTATGCCATGATATATATGCTAGTGATGACAATCGAGATTGATTCGACTGCCACTTATATAACATACCTTCTCTCCATTTGGCTGCATAATCGATTGAGTCATTTTTTTACTCATCTTTTTCAGCTTCTTTCTGTTTCTTTTCGCTCCATGCTTGAATTAGGCGCTCTCTTTCTTTTGGAGACATAGTAGGAATACCCTGCTCATTACACTCTTCTACTAATTCTGAAATCAAATCAGCCATTTGTTTGGAATTGTAAGAAGAAGAACCGTACCATAATGTTACATTTTTACAACCAGAAAGTTTGCTTGGTTCAACTTCTGTCATCCAGCCTTTGCCGTGTGCTTTCCAATTTTTGCATAATAGGTCTACTGAATTACAGCCAGATTCATCTGTTATATCTTTTACGCATATAACTTCATTAACACCGCCAATTTCTCTTATCGCTTTTCTGTATATTTCTGTTTTACTTGTTCTTAATTTTTCTGCTAATGCATCTATTAATACCCAAGCTTTTGCGTTAGCGTCTAATGATCTCGATCTATAGTGTTTTTTGATTTCAATGTCGATATCAGCATCTTTAAGATCATCGAACATCTCACGGCAATCAGCCTGCACAGTAATAGTAATATTCTGCGATTCATCGCGGTTTATTGTCAGGTCTTTTAATTTTCCTAACATATTCCTCCCCCCTTTTTATTATTCTTCACTTATAAGTCGCATAAGTTCTTCTTCTGTTATATCCAGCTTTGTATGATCTGTAATAACTTTACATATTTTCTGCAATATAGCATCTAATTGGTTTGATAGTTCTTCTCTTGTCACACAATTATCATCAAGATATGCTGTATTCCACGTAAATCCATCGGTATTAAGCGTTGCTCTTGTTACAGTATTATTTTCAAAAAATCTATCTCCGTCTGTATATAGTCCTGTTTCATTGTTACGGTATACCGTTACAGGTTCGTATTGTATATCTAATGGTCCTAAGATAGGTTCATTTTGTCTTGGTGGCATTAGTTATCACCTTTTTTTAGAAGTTCTTCTATCATGTCTTCTGTTATTTCTTCTTTGTCCAAACCTTTTATTTTTTTTGCAACATGTGTTATCCATCCGCTACAATCGTACATAAACTTAGGGCTGTAAGTATATGAAGTTGTTGATGTTCCACTTGATGTTGTTGACCATGCGTAGGGATAATTATAAGTATTAGCAGTATAATAATACATTAAACATCATCCTTCTTACACATTATCAATTTTAGATGCGAGTTGGTCTGCCATATGTGTCCATAAAACATTTGGATATTTACGGATTGCCATATCAAATTCAGGCCATTCTTCTTTTTCATATGCTCCCATATGGTACCTGATGCAAAGCATTTCTTCTTCGGTAAGATTAATAAACCGAGAAAGAATCATAACAGACTTAGAGCCATGACCTTTTAGAAGTGTGTTTGTGTTGTATTCGTATCCGGTTATTTTTTCTTTTGCGAAAAGAGTATGTTTATTTCCTTCGACAGATGCATATTCAGTCTCAATAACAGGAATATACTGGTCGCATTTACACAGGTCATGAAACATACCAATAATAAACGGACTTTCGTCACGACTCCATGCAAGGTTGTCATTGTGAGTAAGTATGTTTAACCTGTCAAACACACAACGGCAGTGGTCGTACAGTCCACCTTCATATGCTCCATGATATTTTGTTGATGCAGGAGCCGTAAAAAAACCGTTGTTAATCAGATAATCCATTAATTCACTGTTCTTTATAACAATTGAATCAGATTCTTCTGGCGCAAAATCACGCCATAAATCATTAAAGTCTTTAATTCTTTCTTCTGCTGAATTGAAAAACATATTAATCTCCTAATCTTATTATAGAATGTCCTTTTTTGGTAAGATATTCTCTTATTTCTTTATACATACCGTCAGCAGTGACAATATATTGCCCATTTGATAGATCAATTCTTCCATCGTGAAATGATACAATATTTTCTATATTTATAGTTTCAGGATAAGGATGTTCTTTACCTAATCTACAATTTGGAATTGTTATAAAATCCATGTTTTTCTCCTTAAAAGCGGTCGTGGGCGGCTTTTAGCGCCGCCCACTCCCTTTTACTCATTTTTAAATGGCAATGTTGTTGGTATTTCAATGCTCTCAAAAGGCGCATTACAAAATGGACATTTGTTAGGGATAATATCATATCCATATGGATATTCTATATAATCTATTGTGTCATATAAAATATGTTTACACTTACTGCATATTGGTCTAAATAAAATAGCTGCTGTATCATAATCCATATTATCACTCATTCATGATGTCCATAGCTGAACAAAGCACGTCTATTTTCTTGCTAAAGTTTTCATAAGTTTCTTTAGCTGAAAGATATTCTTTATAATGCTGATCCATAACTGCTTTATATTCCGCTTGTTTCCGCATTAAGCTATCAATCTTAGCTTCGATACTATCTCCTGCGGCTATTTCTTGTTTCTGTTGAACAATTTCTTCTTTGATTTCTTTTCTGACAGTTTCAACATTAGCAAGTACAGGCTCTGCTCCTCCACGTCCTTGTTTAAAATATTCTTTATTGCTTAAACCATTACGATAACGATAAGAATAAATCTTTTTCTTTGCTTGGTTCTTTGTCATGTTGAATTTTTCCATAACCCAGCCAAGCTGATCACCGGACGCTAATGAATCTTCATACCAATTTTCTACATATTGCTTTTCTTTAGGCACTTTCTTTTCTTCCTTTTTCTCTTGTTCTAATTTTTGCCGTCGAAGCATATTTTCTTCACGAGCTTTTTCAATTAATGTTTTACCGCCATACAAAGGAATTGGTGGATCGTTATAAACCTGATTTGCCAGTAATTGAATTGCTCGTTTACCTTCTGCACAAGGAGCAGAACACTTGGAACATACTGCTGGATCTCCATGTGCTTTAGCACACATCTTCAGATATTTCTTTTTGATTTCTTCAAGAGTCATATCCTGAAGGGGAGTCGCAGGAAATGGTGGATTATAAACACCGTTAGATACGTAAGGTATCCCATCTCTTCTCATTTGCTTTTTATTCTCCTTTTATAATAATATCATCAAATAATTCTGGCATAAGTTCTTGACATTGTTTAAATAATGGAATCATTACTTCCTGCATTTGCGGATGTGGTCTGCCAGTTTCTCCTGCTGCACGAAGTCTGAATATATGCCGCCATTCACGCATTGTAGCTGTTACTACTATCTCTGTTTTAACACTATTAGGCAAGACAGATCTTGCCTCTTCAGGCGTTGCGCCATAATCCAATAGATTAAAGTAATATCTTTCTGCTAATTTCATAGCGTCTAGCCAAGCTGTATATTTAGCAGTATTTTCTGTCCAGAAACATGGCTTGATAAATGTAAGCTCATTGCCAAATTTTTCTTTGTTATAAGCACAGTATCTTGTACTTTCTTGTGCGAAAGAAGCTATTCTGTGCCTTACCAATTCATGAGATATGCCTCTGTCAACTGTAAACCTTACAGTCATAGAAGCATGTTCGATCATTGCTTCATGTCCAGACTTAACAAGTGCTCGAACGAAACGTCGAGCACTATCGTTAGTTATTTTATCTTCACTTTTGTAGCAAGTTCTGCCAGCAATTTCTATATTCCTATAGATTGCGTCTATAGCTTCTTGTGTTAAAACCGGACGTAATATCTCTGCTTTAGCTTCGATGACTTTCAAGTTTCATCATCTCCTTTATATTCTTTGCCAGTTTCATCCTTATATGCTCTTCTTACTTTGATAAGCTCTTTGAGTAAATCATCGTTAGTTTCTTTAAGAATATATATTTTACGAATCATCTCTTCTACGCATTCTTTAACTTCGGCTGTGTTATAATCGTCGGGACAATATGCACATAGGCGAAAGCATGGACCTTCATGAGTTGCTAGTTTTTCAATTAACTCCTTCGGTGTCAATTTCATCACCTTCTTTGGCTGTCCATATGTCTTCAACGTATCGTAGTTCTTTGTACATTATTTGAACCATATGTCTTATTAAATAATTATATGTGTCGTTAGCTCTTTTATATTTAAGCATTAGCTTAATTAACGCTTTTTGATTTTTGTCCAATGCTTTTGTGTACCGTACTAAATCTTTTATATCTTTTGCAGAATAACTGAGTCCGCATCCTGCCATTTGTCTTATAGCTCTTTCTGCTCTATCTAATATATCATTTGTGCCATTTTGCATTTCTATTCACTCTCCTTGCCTGCCAGTCATCATAAAAAGATTTAAGTATGCAAGCACAGCAAAAGCTAAGAAACAGCATACCAAGAAGTGCAACACACGCAGTTAGCATAAGAGCAGAAGTAGAAGAAATAACTTTTAAAACATTTAGCAAAATCCATATGAATATAGCAAATGTCATACTAAATATACAGCCGCACAACACAAAAAACGTTTTTTTATATTTCATAGTTACCACTCTACCCATTTTATATTATTTATATCTGAAAGAACGCAGGAGTCAGTAACATTTGGATGTCGTTTTATCCAGTCTGCGACTCCTTCCGCGTCTGTTAATTCGTCATCGATCTTGTCCAGAATATGCAATCCTTTACGGTCTAGCTTTTTATTAAGATAGATGCCGTCTTTTGTGCATTTATTATCATCAAAATTCCAATCTTTTTTCCAAGAGCCAATTAATACAATTCTGGCTCCTGACTCTGAGACAAGTTTTTTTAAATCTTTTACTCTTGATTCTGCGATGCCTTTGCGTCCACTTGGAGCTATAGCATCAGATTCTGGGAAGTTTAACACATTGTCAACGTTAAAAAAAATAACCTTCATCAGGTTTCAATCCTCTCTGAATAAAAGTCTGCCATACAATTTTGTTTTAAATACCATGCTTCAAAGTCTGAAATAAGTCTAATTGGTTCTTTTTCTTTTGTTATACCTACTTTTACTGCATTAAATCTATTGTATTTTTTATCTTTGTAGAATGTTTGGGCATATTGAATTAAACGCTTTGCGTTTGGAGCATAGAAAAATTCTATTGCTTCAGGTTCTTTACCGTTATATCCTGATTCCAAACGGTATATATATATTTTCTTATTTGCCATTGTTGTTCTCCTTTAATGGGCACCAATATTGTTTTTCCTTTTGCATGTCTAAGAACGTAGTTGCAACAGCTATTGCAGCCCAGATGTCTGCTTTTACTCCGTAAAAATAATCAGGATTAGCTTTAGTGCCACGTCCGTTCTTAAGATCATGTTTTGCAAAGCGTTCAATTAATGCTGCTCGAATATTAGCATCCTTGGCTCGCATTTCTCCGCAAAGGTATAGTTTTTCATCTTTTCTATATATATAACTTACATCTGTTTCTTTTTCTGCTTCTTGTGCAAAACGTCCAATCCATTCACATGTTTCAAATACTTCCCTGCCAACAGGCATTCCGTAACTTGCAACTCTTTCTATTGCTACGTTATCAACTGAAGGCAATGCTCTAAAAAGAGAAGCTATTGCATCCTTGTTTGGTTGTTTATTAAAGTCTAGTAATTCATACTGATCGTTCATTATGCACCAAGCACTTTGTTCATTGCCAGGATCTATTGCAAATACTTTCAAGTATGGTCACCTTCTTTAATTGGTTTTCCACATTTAGGGCAGTAATTCCACTCAGGTTTATTTTCTATCCAACTGATTGATTTTGTTTCAAATGTCCATGCTTCATTGCCAAAGATTGGTCTCCCGATGGCATCAATCAGGAGACCACATTCAGCACAACGCCATCCTTTTATAGATGCGTCAAGTTCCAATTTAGTGTACTCCACAGAGTACCAACTCCTTACGTTGCTAATTCAGCCGTCTTTATATTTTTAATCACATCGTGCACGGCTTCTTCGCGAGCGTACGACCATTCCATATCATATTTGTCAATGTATTTTCTCATTACAGCCGCAATAGTTTCTTTATTGTTTAATAGTTCTTGAAACGTACATCCATAACTATCCATCAGTTCTTCATCGCTGTAAGCTTCTCCAAGATTAATTATATCTTCGATGTCGAACTTTTTTTGTTGTTCGTAGTAAGCTGTAATCAGTTCTACTGGCAAAAGTTCAATATTAAATGTCGTACCATTAATCGTTCGTTGAATTTTCATCAATATACCTCTAATACTATAGTCCCATCGTCATTCTGGTTAATTGCACAAATGTTCATATCCATAAGTTGATAATCTAATTCTGTGCTTGTTTCTGAATCATATAAAATATTTACATAATCAGGATCGTAAGGTGTGGGAGAATACTTTGCGATCATAAATTTAGCATTAAAACTAAACTCATTATTATTTATTAATTCTTCTATTTTCATTTAACCACTTCCGTAATCGCTTATATGGTCTATTTTAGACCTTAATACTTCTTTGTCTTCATTGCACACCTTAAGAAGTACCTTGATAATACGATCTTCAATGTCTTCATAACTTACCGGATCGTTATTTTTAATCATCCAAGGATATTTTGGCTCATATAAAAAGAAATGTTTATTGCTGTCGCCGCCATCGTCCCAGATAATTGTATTTGTTTCATCTAATTCAGAAAGAAACTCTCCAAAATTCTGGTACGGGTTACCGCAAAATGTATCATCGTCAAAAACATCTTCTTCGAATATTTCGTTTGGATTTAATTCTCTTACTAATTTATTTACTTTTTCTGTGTCGATATATTCTGTGATATCGTCAAGGTCTATTCCGTACCCAACGATACCCCAATGAGACCAGCTCATTTCATTTTCTCCTTTAACTGATTATATAATTCATCAACTGCTGATTTTGGCGCATCTTTAATAATAACCGTATTATACAGTTCATTTACAGCTATTGTTTTAGCGGCATATTTGTCAAAATATTTCTGTCCAAAACTAGCTCGCTTTGCTTTTACTGTATCGCTCTTATTCTTCGGTTTCTCATATTTAAGCAAAATAATATCAGATGCTTCTTTGATATTTGTAGCGTCACATATTGCATAGAATACAGTTTTATATTTTTGCAACTCATAATACAAAAAGTATAATTGTGTTTCTAAATCGCCTACAGATTTTCTTCTGTCTTTAGCAAAGTCAAGAAGCTCTTTCTTGCGAGTATGGTAACACCATTGCGCTAAACCGTATGCTATTCCATCGTTAACAAAACTATTATTAACTCCGCTGTCTGCAATAGCTGTGTATTCTTCATTGGTTAATCCATGCTTCTTTATATTGTTTGCAAGAATAGGGTTTAAAGAACTTTCTGCAAACAAATTTCCCATAAGTGCAGCTACACCATATACGTTTCTGAATTTGATATATAGCCAGTTCCATATAGTTTCTTCATTCGTCATGTTCTTCATACAGCGGCACAGTGAATTTATGTGTATAATCTTCACTGTTCGCATCTCCAAATACAAGCATTTCAAATAAATCAGAACCAAAGACTACATTTTCATTTTCAAATGTATAAGTAGGACGAACAATACATAAATCTTGATGATAACTACCAGTCTCTGTTTCAATACCTACAAATATTTCTTTATTGAATTCGCTGTCTGTGTTTTGCTCAGCTATCAAACGATAACCATTGCTAAGTGGTATAGTAATCTTGTTCATCTTTTTGCTCCGCTTCTTCCGTTATTTCTTTGCCTTCTGCAAACAATTCGGCTATTTCTTTGTCGGTTATAGGCATATATTTGTTTAGTCTTGCAAAACATTTGTATCCGCCAAGACTATTCCCTCTGAATTCAAGTGGTCCACCACAAGTTGCAGCATAAGATAAATCATTCACACGAAATACATAAATGTGATCATCATCTGCGCTGACAAGAAATGTTTTATCTACTCTGTTTATTAACATACTTTTCTCCGAATAAAAAAAAGGGACAGGAGTATAGACTCCTGCCCCTAAGGTTACTGGTTATTGCTCTTCGTTTGCTTCTTCGAGAGCTTCTTCCAGGTTCTCAATGGCAGCGTCCAAAGCGTTTTCAGCATCTTCAATAAGCTGTTTGTACTCGTCAATTTTGGTTAAGAGTTCTTGAATTTCTTGATTAGGCATAGGGTTCTCTCCTTTTTTAATTGTCGAATTTGTGCTTTGGTTACCGTTGATAGATTCAAGCAAACGCATCTCTCCTTACGTTTTCTTTGTTAGGCTGCTGCCGCTAATCCGGTGGTGCGCACTACACCTTTTGACATGCCATTTAACTAAACTTTTGTCGTTTAGCACCTTTTCCTTTATACTTAACTTAGAAAGTCTTCAAAGTTAGGTACCTAATTATTCTTCGAAATCTTCGTCTTCGTAATCATCGTCATCATAATCAGCAGAAACGTCCTCAGTCTCGTCGTCGTCTTTGTTCGGTTTACCGTCGTAAACATCATAAACCCTCATTCGTTTATCAAGTCTTGTGCCTGCTTTTGAATTGGATTTTTCGATAATAGACATTAGTCGTTTTACCGATAAAGGCGAAGATACAACAGATCCATTATCCAGAAAGATAGCAGACTTAGCTTTTGCTTGCCCGCATCCGTTAATTAAAGTTCCGTTTTTTCTTTCGTCTGAAATTGTTTTTCGTGCTTGGAATACTTCGGTTGACATTATTGCTACAATTCGTGTTGCACAAATGGAAACATCAAATTGTCTGTTGTCGCTGTGTCTTTGAGAAATTCGAATAAACCGTAATGGAATAGTATAACCCATAGGACCAACTCCTTAACGGGGCTTCGGGCGGCTTTGGTGCCGCCCTAGCCCCTAAATATAAATTAGAAGTTGCTCCCATTATTATCAGAACATATCTATATCAACTTCTCCGAAACTTCCGTTTCCGAGTGGGCTGTCTATAGAATATCCGGCAATACCATTCTCGTCGCTATAGATGGTTTGCCCGTTTCCGAACACGCTGTCAATTGTATATCCGATATGACCATTTTCATCAGAATATAAATTCTGACCATAACCTATTGGACTATCAATAGAATAGCCTGCATGATGACCTTCATTATCATAGAAGTTTTGTCCATTATCAAAGACACTATCTATTGAATAGCCAACCATATGTCCATCTTCATCATAATAGTACGAACCATTGCCAAATGCGCTGTCAATACTATAAAATTTACTCATTGCTTTTTATCTCCTTCTTGTATTTTGGGAGCTTTAATAACTTCATATTCTTTGATCCAAATATCCATCTCTCCAGGTAATGCGACTTTCTCTCCGCCACGATAGGAGTATCGTGGGCTTTTATTGTAATTTATTAGTTTCACACAGTCATTAACTTCAAAAGGTTTTTTTGCAAAGTCTCCTTTTGAAATTCTTACTAAGCCTATTGTTCCGCGTTGTATAGAATAGAACTTAGCTTTAATTCCATATTTGACATCAACTTCTGTTACAAAATAAATATTATTTGGTTTTGTTCTATCGCTAGATAAACACAAGCCAACGTTGTTTAACTCAGAAGCTAATCTTCTGCCTATAAATAGTTCTTTATCGTTTAACTCTGCTTCAAACTCACGGCAGGCTTGCAGTCGTCTCTCATAAGACTTGACAGTTTTAGTGAGCTTATTTGTACCGTTGAAAAATTCTTCGTAAACATTCATTAATTTGCCAGACTTACCAAATTGTTCAAAATAGTTTAACTCTATGAGTATTGCTATTTGTCTAGTATCCAAACAAGTATTCATTTGCAGTTCACGAAGTATATCCGTAAATGTTTCAAATTCTTTTTGTCCTAATTCATATAAGTCTTTTGCTGCTTTTTTAGACATATACCGAATAGAGGATAACGACTGAGAAATTGTGCCATGTTCTTTATCTACAAGCCAGTCTCTATTATCTTGTCCAAATCTTCCAGCTGTTAGACTTATATTCTTATAACGTTTCATTTCTGCAATAATGGCGGATATTTTATCTGTATTCTTCTTTTCATCGTACAGTTTAAGCATCGTAACATACAGTTCATACGGGTAATGTACTTTCAGCCATGCTGCATATAGACTGTCACAAGCCATTGAAAACGCATGGGCTGCACAAAACATATAATTTGCAGCATCTTCAATAATACGCCATATCTGTTCTACAGTCTTATGTGCTTTTTCCTCTGTTGCGCCTTCTTTTTCTTGCAGTACTTTCGTAAAACCTTCTTTGAATCTTTCTTTAAACGAAGCTACTTTATCTGCTTTCTTCTTTTTAATGGCTTTTGTGCATGCATAAGCGTCAGCACCAGGTATGCCAGCTGCTTTAAGAATACGAAGTATTTGTTCGTCATACAATAAAAATGAATCAGGTATTTCTTTTGTAGCCAACAGATTATCCAGAGAAGGTATGTTGTAAGAAAACTTTTGCCGATTAATAAACGTGCTTAACATGCTTGCAAAGCCCGGTCTGATACCAGCTATGAACGCAGCTAATTCTGCAACATTCTTTGGCTTATATATACTGCACCTTTCAGATGATTTATCGCGTTCAACTTGATTTAAGCCCATCGTAAATCTGTTAGCGTATAAGTCCCAAACTTCTTTATCGTCTTTAACTGCTTCGAGAAGCTCGTCAACAGACATAACCGGAAGTCCCGCTAAGGCAAACGTGTCTGCTATAATTTTGACAACATCGACTCGCAAGAAGTCTGCTTTCAAATAATTATAACTGTCTGCTGTTTTACCATCTATATAAGCAGCATATACTGCATCCTTTGTGCCAGATTTAGACTTAACTCTTATAATGCCTATTTCACTACGCAAGTCTTTGTCTGATAAAATGTGAGCACATGGATGTGGACTTAATGATGTTATAATACCTTTGTACTTTTTCGACTCTTCGATTAATCCTAAATATTTTTCTTCGATATATGATTCGATCTTAATATCATCATCAACATCATATTCTGGATCGTCTGCATTATTTTCTCTTGCATGTTTGACATCAAGCTCATAGTTTTGAATTTGTTTTGCAACTTCGTTTGCAGTTTCAAAATCTAATTCTCTTGCTCGAGCCAGAAGTTTAAAAGCTGATAATGTTTTAGCTGTACCATAAGCAATCATTGGCAAACATCCATATTCACCGAGTATTTCTTTGCCTGCTTTTTCAAATGCTGGTACGTTTGCCATATTGCAATCCAAATCGGGTAATCCATTTGCCAATCTGTCTGCTGAAATAAACCTTTCAGGATACATCTTAACAGGAACTTTAAGCCTGTTAATAGAAGAGAATCCCATTGCATAATTAGAAACAAATGATGCACCGGAACCTCTTCCTGTTTTTGTTAATACTCCGCCATATTCTATACCTTTGTCTATAACCTTTTTCATAATAAGCGGATAATCAGCAGTACCTGTACTTGTCATTGTGTCCATTTCTGCATGGATTTCTGCTGCTTCTTCTTTTGACGGCATTCCAGCTTTTCTAATATACTCATCGCAAACAGTTTTTTTATATAAATAATTTCTTTTGTCCAAGGACATATCAGGATATGGATTAGGTATCTTTTTTTCATTTGTAAAATGCACGCCTTCAAACTCTCTTAAGATCAAAGTATTCTCCATTGCTTCTTGAATCTGCGCTCTGTTTAAAACACCTTGATTTTTAAGATCCTGATACGCTTCTTCTGCTGTTGGTAAGTAAAGAATAAATTCATCTTCATCGCCATAATTTATCTTTGATGCAAGCAGAAGTTCTCTTCTTAACTCTTTTTCTTCTTTATAAATATAATGACTGTCTGTTGCATATATCAGCGGCAATCTATATTTCTTAGATAATTCTACCATCCACTTATTTCGTTCTTTCTGAATATTTTGTGGATGTCCTTGTACTTCAAGGTAGAAATTGTCTCTAAATATATTGTGCAACTGGGCTACCAGTTCTTCTTTGTCTACTCCTGCTACACATGCAGTCGTACAAATAAAGTCTTTGTAATTAAGGCGTCTGAGTAATTCAAAGTCAACTCTAGCATGGTAGTAAAACCCTGTTAAATTTGCTTCGGATAATATTTCATTTAACTGGTAGAACCCATTCATGTTCTTTGCTATCAAGATAAGGTGATAGCCGCGATGATCTTTAACTGTACGATCTTCGACAAAGTATGTTTCAGCTGCAGCTAAAGGAGTCATTTTGAAATTTTCATCCGAATATTTGTTTGCTAATTCAAATTGCTGCCAAACATTAGACCTATTGCCATGTTCAGAAATACAAAGAACATGATGCCCACGATCTCTATAAACTTTAGCATAGTCTTCTATAGATTCAGTTGAGTCAGGTTGGGTTAAACAATTGCTATACGATGAATGTACATGATATGGTTCATATTCAAGCAATGGCATCACTCCAATTTAAATAATAAAAATATGCGGGTAAGGATTTGTCACCTTACATAACAGGATTAATATTTTACACAGCCGTCTCGACCGTTGTCTTCTTCGACTCGTTATTGTCGATGCCAGTCCTTCCCTGGTGTCCTGTCTCTTAGCTGTATGAGCGTCTACCTATTCCGCCACCGCATATATATCCTGAAGCGTGTAGCCCTACCAGTTGGGTGAATACCCGAACCTGACTACGTGGTCCGCTGGATACATAATAAATGCTCACGAATCATCCGCAAAAGGCTCGAACCAAACACTCTTATGCAACGTGATGTCGTAAGCTACTGCAACTTTATACCTGCAGGACAAGCCACAGTCTTAATTTTGAGTGTTATCTTTTTACCGACGCATCGGCTTGCATACCACATTTGTTATGTGCCGTCCATAGACGGTGTGGACCTAACTTATTATTCTTTGTAAACTTCAGATACGTTGAAGTCAATATTTTCAAGTTCTCCGAAATTAGCTTCAGTACATGCTTCAATAGCTAAACGTTCTGCAATTTCTGGACTTTTAGCTTTACCTTTCCAACTCCAATATCCTGAAACGGCGATATCTACGTTATATTCTTTTTCTTCAATCATGCTACAGCTTCACCTACAGATGCTTTCTGAAGATTATTCCATTTTGCAGGACTCATACCAAGAATCGTATAACCAAGAGACTCAAGCGCAGTAGATCTATCATAGCTCTTAACGTCCTGCGCATAACGAGTCGTAGCATTAGCAAAACCATATAGAGACATATCTCCACCGCGAATCAGATAATTCAGAATGCCTTCGCCTTCTTCTTTGGAGTACCATTTATATTCTGTGCCAGCTAATTCAACCATTTTAGGAACGTTTGTCTCGTTTTTAATAATTGCGTCCTTAGCGTCGCGCATTAAATTAACAACACGTTCAAACCTAGTCTGGTCTACAACAGCACGAACAGTATCCTGAATCTTCATCTGAAGCGCAATATCATCAGCCTGAATGGTTGCATCACTATAAATAGTAAAGTCTTCAGCCGCTTCGTTTCTACGTCCAGCATGATACTTACGCATTTTAGCATCATTAACTACCATACCGTTAGAGCACACAAGTCGATAGACTAGTGGCTGAATTGTAACAGAGCCAAGTCCTACCTCTGAGTTAGTAATAAGAATACCTGACTGTACGATATCTCCAGGCACGACTTCTGTTGTTAACCGAGGATTTACTACTTTTAGATACATTCTTTCATCTGTAATTTCACAAGACTCAACGCGAGCATCAGGCATGTCTGCAATAATAGGCAGAACAGTCTGTGCAATCTCAAAATTATCAATGCGACGATATGAATCGGACAAGAAAGCTCGAGCAGTACCGTCCAATGTTCTAACCATATGCACTTTAGGATTCTTGTTAAACCAACTGTTTACATTCGCAGCCAAAAGTTCGGGATTATCAGCTCTCATTTTGTCGTAGTACTTAGCAGGAATACCAAGATCAGTGCCAATTTGATTATGTGCTACTTCGTTTACATTAAGAATCAGAGTTTCACCAGTAGTATCGTTGCGAATGCTGAGCATTGCTTTATTTGTCTCAGCATCCATAATTATATTGCGAGTATCCACAAGATAATCTTTCTTTACTTTCTGCCGACGATCAAGTTCGATAGCGAATTCAGTTAAGTCTCTTTTGCCGACTTTCATTTTACTTTTTATCTCCTTATACTAAATCTTTAAAATCATTCCATTTAATCTTTACAATTACTCTATTGTGGCAACGATCATTCATTTTTATGATATTCTTTCATCGTTTTGTTCCTTTTCTTCTGTATCTTTTTCTTCAAGCTTTAACAACAATGTTTTTCCATTGTTGTACTTCCATGCATAACAGATATTTTGCTTTTCCTGCGCTGAAAGACGAAGAAGATGATCACGAACTATTTCAAACGCTTTTTCTGTAATGTCTGAACCACTATGCCACTGTCCGTTTTTATTTAACATACCTGCTTCAATACCATCTTTGCTTAACCTAATATCATATTTAGCCATATTTATTCTTCTCCAAATTCATCAAAATCTTTACGTTTCTTAGACCTAAAATCAGGCTGAACGCCGTTAGGACAAGATTTTCTTGCAGAACACAAAGACCAACAAAAATAGTCTGGTTTTTCCTTACATTGCAGCCAGTCAATAACAGAATAATCTTCTATTTTCTTAATTTGATCTGTTGCCCACACAATTGTTTCTCTATAATCCGGCAATGAAAATAAACGCTCTGGCTTCACTCCTGATTCATTGAATAAGTGGAACATCATTCTTTGAGGAAATTCACCGTATTGCTCATTAACATAGGCTGAATACATTAACTGTTGACGATACATTTTGTCTTCGTCTTTTTTAAACGAAGTCATAGACTTAGATTTATGATCACAAATAATAAGATCTCCTGTTTTTTTATCTCTTAACATTAAATCAATAATGCCGACAAAAGGACGAGTAGATCCATCTGCTAATGCTAAATCAATCTTAAACTTTTCTTCAGCTGAGAGAACTTCATAACCTTCAAATTCGTCAAAATTTTCTAAAAATTGAATACCTGTTTCGTATGCTTTTTGTGCATAGCCCTTAGGAAATGCAGGCCATGCTGTAACTACTTCATCAGAATATCTTCTTTCATATTCTGTAAGCATTTCTTCTTTTGTTAATTTCTTTTTTGCCCACTGATCCAGTAGGTCATGAATTAGAGTGCCTCTTTCCGCAAAAGCATTAGAAGCTTCTTCTTCAAGGCCTTCTATTCTTTGTAAATAAAAAGAATAAGAACATTCATCAAATGAACTTAACTGTGAATAACTATAAACATGTTTATTTGACAATAAACCCAATGGACTCGGCTCCTTTCTTAACCGAGCCCCTCCAGATAATCATGTAAATGTTCACATATTTCATCTATCATGCTCGGCATGTTTTCTGATATTTCATATTCTTCTGGCAAACAAGATATTTCTTTTATATGTAATTTACTGTTTTCGATAGTAATGTTAATCTGAGTCTTCATTTTCATCCTCATAATAGTCTAAATCATCACCGCAGATTGTTTCATCTAAATCAATCCATTCGTCATATGTATTAATAATAGACCATGTTTGATTTATTTCATCTGCTTCAAGCAATCCTCCACAGCATCCGCAAATAACATCTCCATTATCAAGCAAAATACCGCCATGAATTGATTCATTTTCGATATCTTTAAACATAATCTGTTTCACTGTTCTGCTCCTTTTGTATAATAAAACCAATCAACAATATGCCAACTTTTGTCAAGCTCAGAAATAATAGTTGTATGTTCAAGGTTATTATTCTGAGAATCAAGCCAATCTTTAGCTTCTTTAATCGTGTCAAAAGTTTTAGAACTTGAATCTGTTCCAAGTTTAATTGTTGCAAGGTATCTCATATCTTGCATTCCTTTCTGGTACTTCAATTATTCTTGTTTTATCAACACAATGAACAATCATATAATATTTATCTTCTCGAAGATTAAACTTATTCATTAGTTTAGATGCTATTTTTGTATATTTTGTTTTATGTGTAGCGTTATACCAAATCCAATCCATTACCTCAAGTCCTGTTGCAGACTTGAGGTAAGGATTATCTGTTACTTTCATTTGAAACCATCCTCTCTTGCACAGACTGTATAAATTCCGGCATCAACAAGAACTTCATTGCAATCCATGCATTCAAGACATATGTCATCAGGATTATCTGCATCGCCATAGAAAGATATTTCTACGTGATGACCCCAATGTTGAAATAAAGTATTCCAAAGAATTTCATCGTCTGTCCATTCAGACACATTTTTCATATTTTTTTCTCCTTAGAATGGATTCTCATTTGTTCCATCATCAATTTTGAATTCTTCCATATCATTTACAGGATTTTCTGGCTCCTGAATTCCAGAATGGTCCCAACCATAAACCATACCACCCATATTGTGCTGATAAAGCCTACGAGAAGCGGGATCATAATCACAGTTAATAAAACCTTTTTCTCCGAAAATCCTATTCTTTGTCAGACGAATGCCACGTGTAGGAAATCGTTCAACATTAATGACAAAATCTGCCAAATTTCCAATCGCGCTCGAACCACTGATATCTTCATTTTCAAATTCTTTTTTACCATTGCTTTTGCGTGGATGCGCAACCATCAAAACATGACAATGATACTTACGAGAAAATGCTTTCAGTTGAGCAGTAAACTTAGCCTGAGCTCTGTTCTCTTCTTCAGGAGATGTCAGTGCGGACATAAGATTCCTTTATACCCTCGGTTTCCCGATATTTATTAGGGGAGTAGACTATCTCTTCACCCAACATTGTTGGGGCATGGCACTTCGGAATACGGAATTTCACCGTAAACCTACGGTTTTCACCTAGTCGTTACACCTTCACGCAGTTTCCTGCGAGCTTGGCACGGTATTGCCATAAACTGTGCGTAATATTTGATATAATTTTGTTGTTGTATCTTCTAAATATGTTATTTCATATAATGGAATATTATTCTTTTCACAATAGTCTTTCTTTAGTTTATCTGAATAATATCTTTGTCCGGCTCCATATTCTTCAAAGCCTTCTCTTTCAACAAAATGTTGTTGTCCTTGATATTCAATCAGAGCTAAAAGTTTATTGTTACTATCAAGCAAAGCAAAATCAAAACGAAAAGGTCTTGGTTTATCTCCGCTTGAAACTAAATCTTTGAATGTATATTCCTTTATATGATTGATTTTATTATCAGTTAGTATGCGTTTTATTACTGCTTCTTGCGCCGAGCAAACTAGACATCCGCAACTTGTTGTATGACCACTCGATAAATTCCCACTAGAGACAATGGTTTCTTCGCCGCAATCACATTGGCACAACCATTCAATTCGAAGTTGTCCACTAGGTTGTATTATTCTTGAATATAGTTCTTTAACAACAAGTTTTCCAAAACGTTGTCCTGTTAAATCTTTTACTCTTAGATGACCACAACTTTGAGTGTGACCATTTCTTAACTGATCTCCCGGAACCTTCTTTAATTCACCGCATGTACATTTGCACATCCATTGCGGACGAATTCTTCCACTTCCGTATATTTTATCTTCACATCGATACAACACTGTTAATAATCCAAATGTTTGCCCGGTCAAATCTTTAGCTCTTAGACTAGCCATTTGACCACTTCCTTTGTTTATATTCACACAGTTTTTAGGGTTTTACCGTTAGCCCATTTCTGGACACCCTATATTTATAGGTTCACCATGTTTAAAGTCGACTATTATGTTAATCGACTACGAAAAGTTTGCATCCATACCGACGAGCACAAGCTTCGAAAACTCCAAGAATAGCTTTTGTTTGTTCTTGTTCCGCAACAATCTTATTATCAAACAAAAACAAATTACCTTTAAGCCATTTCTGAATACGTTGACGAATCTCTGTAGAAACACAAGGCATATTCTTATGCGTACGCTCATCTGTCTTATAGCCAATATACTTACGTTCAGTAGCCTGTGTAAGAATCCAATCTAGGAAGATAACTTCATCAAGCTCGCCTGAATAAACACAAGCTTTCATTCCGTCCTGTACTGCATTAAGCAAAAGCGTTCCTGTAAGAGTAGACTTACCTTCACCAGATTTACCAGAAAGAATGGATACGCCACCTTCCTGAAGCCCGCCAGTCATTTTGTCGAGCGCAGGAATCTTAGTCATAATCCTAGGCTTAGAGATTGGATCAACATAAACAATGTCTCCAACATCAAGTACACCTTTAATAGGAGCAGGTTCACATTCGTCGATCCATTTCTTAAGAATTTCTGGACCATAAGCCTGAAGAATTTCGTTTGCATCTTTGCAAATACGATTAAGATCTTCTCCATGCCAGATCATTTCAGGATATTCTTTAGGAATCATGCAACGATCTTCTCCAAGGCGAGTCGAAAGAATGCCTACCATTTCACGACCGGGCTCATCAGAATCGCCAAACAGAATAATCTGATTAAATTTCTCAAGCCAGTCCCAGCACAAATTAATCCAATCAAGGTTTTTGCATCCAGCAGGAACAGATACAACGTTCGAATAACCAGCTTCATAAACAGAAAGAGCATCAATTTCTCCTTCAGTAATAACAAGAGGCTTATTAAATGTTGTCATATCCATACCGTAAAGAATCGGTTCTGTATTAGGCTCTGGCCATTCTTTAGGACCATCTTCTTTTTCGTGACGTTTTGGTTTACGATACTTTACATATGTAAGAACATCATCCCGATAAAACGGAAAGATAATATTTCCATCTTTACTTGCACCAATTTTCCAATCCAGAAGAGTCTGTTCACTAATCTTGCGCTTTGCGAAATAATTTACAATTTCTTCTGTCATAGGGTAAATAATTTCAGGATCAGGTTTAACATAACTCTTTTTCTGAGCCTGACTCATAAAAGGAAGAGTATAGCTTGCAGGAGCTGCTTCGCCAAAATAGTTGCACAGCTGAGCCAGATTGCCTTTCTTGCCACAGCTTCCGCGAAGACATTGCCACAGACCATTTGAAAGCCCTACTGCAAATGTTTCTTTATCATGCTCGTGACCACCGCAAAACGGACAATATTCTGCAATTACCTGTCCATTCTTAATTCTAAAACTACCAAGATGTTTCTCTGCCAGTTCGATGACAGCATTGCTGGTACTATCCATTGTGATTACACCTCTCACTTTTTATTTCTTTTCTGTACTTTTATTTATTGCTTTTTATTTTTGATAAGTCATCTAAACACATAGTGTTTTAACTTTTACAGCTCACTAGCGTTGAGAGCTGTAAAAGTAGGACATCCGGCTCGCTGCCGTTGGGCAGCGAGAGCCGGGATGTCCGTTCACTTTTATTTTCATGATTCTATTAATAACATTAACAGAGCAACATTATATAAAGTTATTTATACATGTTTGCAGTTCATGACTTAAATTATTTAGTTGATTAGAATGGGTCGTCTTCTTCGACTGCTTTCGGTTTAGCCTTTGGCTTAGTTTCCTTATTTTCTTCAGGATCTTTCAGCTTAATGACTTCACTGGCACGAACAGACATACCTTGTTTCTTATTGCCTTGTTTATCGGTATAATCTTCCTGATACAGATCGCCATATACCTGAACAAGCGTTCCTTGTGCAAGCTTCGGATAAACAGCTTCGGCTGCTTTGCCCCAGTAACTTACATTGTAAAAGTCAGCAACATATTTGTCGTCAACTTTTTTGGTTGTGTAAACAGCAACACTAAATGAAATCACAGTCGATCCATTGTATTCGCCGTTCCTTGGCTCACGAGTTAATCGTCCCGTAAGCGCTACCTTTGCATAGTTTGGCATACGTTTACCACCTTTTTTGTACATATTTGCATCTTTTTATTTTTATTAACTTCACATTTGGTACCCTAGTGAAATTAAACTTTCTGAAGATGCTCAGAAAGTACTAACACCAGTTTCAAGTCAATGCGTAAAGTCACTGCTTAAACTGGTGGTATAGCTTAAGCAGATTTCTTTGCCATTGTCAGAAGTTCTTCCAATAAAGCATTTAGTTTATTCATATCTTTGCATGTCATATAATTAACAGCGCCAATATGTTTTACAACGACATTCTGTGTAAACTGATCTTTTGCTTCTTTATCCATGTTAGCTGTTACTTTTGTAATACCTTTCTGGATGCGAGCAGTTATTGCCTGAAATTCCTCAGCAGACGGTCCTTCTTCTCTTGCTTCATCTTCCGCCAAAGAATATTTAGTTCTATCTTTAGAGAAGTAAATATCATGAGAGAAACCAAGAGCTTTGCAAGCAATAGATAAAGCATCTGTATATGCCATCTTCATGGCTTCATCATTGCAATATGGACCATTCTTTTCGTTCGCGACAAACTTATTACCGCCAACGCCCGTAATAGGATGAGACGATTCCTTTGTCTCAGGATCTACAACAATTAATTCTAATGTGCAGAATACAGCTGTTTCTCCTGTCTTACATTCTTCAAACGTGAACTTTTCATTTTGCGTCCACCAGCCAAAACCAGCTGGACCAAATACTTCGGTGAGACGTTTAATACGCCACATCGGATTGATATCTGTATAACCTTTTAAACGACCTGCTCCAATTTCTTTGCGTGCTTCTTGCGGAGTATCTTGAACCTGTCCATAGAAACGCATGTTTGTATGAATCTGAGGGTTTTCTTTTGCTTCTGTTTCTGTACTTTTGCGTGGAGCCATCTTTTATTCTCCTTCTTTCCACTTATGTAATTTTGGCTTTATTGTTTCTATTATTTCTGTATCGTTTTTTTCTTTTGTTAGTATTTCATTTAATGTTTTCTTTTTATTTTGTTGTGCTTTTAATCGTCTTAAACCTCGTTGTGCCATTGGTAATTCGACCATTTTCATATCAGGTATAAGTCGTACAAGATATACTGAATTTAAAAGATCTCCGTACTGGTTTGTTTCAAACCAGCACAGAGCTCCTTTAGGATAATAGTGAACGCCGCCCATCTTGTCTTGTGTTCTAAAATCAGAAAAATAATCAAGCATATCTTCATGACCATATAAAGATGTTACAAGTAATTTTGATAAATTGAATTTTGTTTTTTTGTATTGCCTGACCATTCTCCATCCAGAACGCTGTTCTGATGTAGTATTTGCTTTGCAAAGAAGCCAAGAAGGTATAAAAGAACCGTTCTTTACGTCTTGTTCAAGAACGATCCCAAGGACGTAATACGTTGTTCTTCAATTACTTTCTTTAATTCTCTTTTGGCTCTTTGCTTTATCCGTCTTTGTAATGTTTTATACACAGATTGGCATTCTGTACAACGACATTGCTTCGGATTAGTTCGTTCACATAAAACATGACAGTCTATGCATTCATAAAAACCTTTTGTATTTTTTATACAGTTATGGTCTTCTACCCATGCTGGTATTTTTATAAAACAATCTTTACACGTATCACATTCTGATAAATTCTTGCGAAGATTATTTAATGCAATTTCTCCAAACACACGCCAGAACATTTGTTTATGCGCAGATTTGTCCATGCCTTCTCCTGCAAAAAGATACTTTACTATATATGGATAGGCATATTCCAATGAACCATATCTTTGAATGATCTCGTTTGTAATGTCTTCCGCTACTATACTATAATTATTTATCAGTTGCTTCTCTGAAGCATAAGTATTTTCTTGCGAAGCAATAATACTTGATTTATTCGAGTTATCAAGCTCGCAAAATAACTGATAAATTTCAGGTTTTGAATCATAGCATGGAGCAGACATAAGCATTTGATAATTGAACTGAGAAATGCCAGCATAGTTTAGATTTATATATCCAATATCGTCAAATGCTTTACATATTCGGTTCATCGTTGAATTATTGGGTTCTGCATATTTACGGTTTCTATTTTCTGGCGTATCTTTTCTGCCATTTTTTGAGAATTGAAACCAGTAAGGCATGCGACCATTTTTACCTCCGGTAGCTTTGCCAATTCTTTTCGCTATCTTTGGATAATTCTTATAATGGTTTATTTTTCCGTTCTTAGCTGCGTCAATCACTAAATTGTTGAACATTGTAAGCAGATTAGCAACATCTCTATCTGGATTTTCTTTATTCCAAAGACGAGTCAACATATTAGATATCTCGCCTATACTTGTTATTTCTCCAGCAGAATAGTCATGAGCTCTTTTTAAAGCGTTGAACATAGTATTACTGTCTATTATTTCAGCCGGAGCCTTGTCCATCTCGTAAAACAACGGTACAACGTCATATTTCTTGATGTTTCTTTCTGCAATTTCGACAAATAAAGGATCGGCTACAACATTCAGCTGATCCCCGTCCCAGTCGCATTGCAACAATCTGCTTAATAAATCATGCAACGAGCTATATAATCCATTTGTACAGAACCAATCATAGACTTTTTGATTCTGTACGATATTTCGTACGCCATGTTCCATCGCTAAATGTGGACTTCGAAGCACGTCTACTTTTTCATGCCGTCTAAATATTTTACATGCAACTTCTCCGTTTTTTAGTAATCCTTTAGGATGTTCATCATGTAAAAACAGCCATTCACAAACGCCATATAGATCTGGACAAGCAAATAAACGTTTATTTAAACTCCTTATTTTTCCAGATTTAGCATCCAATAACATTCGCTTACGAATATCAATTAAAGATTGTCGAGCATAAGCTTCACGTAAAAGTTCTGGATAAATTTTAAGAGCAACCTTATATGGTTGCTCACTTTTTTCATTTGCTTTCAACACGTCAAGCATTGCATCTTTATCTTTTGTGAGCTTAACGATACGTTCATGTTCTTTTTCTGTAAACTGTTTAATTTCTTCATCCGTAAAATCTGTTAACGTATCTATCATTTGATAATTTAATGTTTTATTTGCTAAGAATTCTTCTTCATAGTTAGTTTTTCCGCAATGGCATTCGTTCTTCTTGAATTCATCTTTATACTCTTGCCAGTTATTAAAATATTTCCAAAGTTTAAACATACTTTTAAACAGAATTATTTTAATATTATCGTTTATTAGATGCCATTGTTTGCCATATATATCAGTTACTATAGGTTCTACATTATGTTCTTTGCAGAATCTTATAAAGTCAAATACTATTAATAAGCCTTTTCCATACGGTATTCTGATCATAAAATTCGAATCAGATATTTCAGGGAGCATCATTCCACATCCGTCTGTATGTGTTATCTTTACTGTACGTATTCCTTTTTCAAACGTATAATCAGGTTTAATATAAATCATTCTATCAGTAACTTCGCCTTCATAATCATCGACTACAATTACAGAATCTATATTAAAATCTTCCCATACTTCAGTTGCAGAATTTTGAAGCGCATCATAAGCACTTAACTTATTTGAGTTTATCCCGCCTTTTGCGTTGATAACATCCCAAGTAATACCGCATTCAAGTTTATTATGAATTTTATTCCATGTGCTGTCAGATATTGCCATGAACTTATCACGCCTTAACTGACCGCTGCTGGCTGTATAAAAATGATAGTGTCTATTTTCTACTGTGCCATCTTTATTCAGAATTGGCATATAAAATCCATTAACTACTAGTTGTCTTAAAATCTCTATGTTTTTCCATTTGATTACAATTAAATCAAGAGTACAGTCTAAATTTTCAAGTCCCATTGCGCGGGATAATTCGCAACAAAACTCAGCTATTTTTTTATTTGTTTTTAAACTTCGATAAGTTACTCCTTCGGGAAAAGGATAGTCTGCATCTTTGGGATAATAGATGACAGACTTTAAGTTCACAGTTCTTGGCGTATCTGCATGAGAAAGAATAAGCTTATCAAGCTGTGTTTTTAGTTTATTTTTCTCGTTGATTACAGCTTTGCGTTCTTCTTTTTCTGCTCCTTTCTCATCCATCAGATCTAGGATATTTTTCTGATCGATTATTTTTTTGTACAGAATCATTTCTTCATCTGTGTATAAGTCTTTACTTAACAAAGATACAAGACGAATCTGTTCTTGCAAGTATGTCTTTACAGACATCTCGCGGCCCCCTTTCATTTTGTTGTTTTTAAGATACGTATATTTAATCCAAAAGGATAGATTTACTAATTCTGTAATAAAAAATAGGAGCTGTTTATGTCGGTATACGAACCCAACCCGTAATAATAAACAGCTCCAACAGCAATAAGTCTCGTATCTGGTGGTCTCTAAATCAACATGGGGCATTCTTACATCCTGTTTGTTTAAAGAATACGAGTGAACTTGCTGCAGCACCAGTATCGTCATATGATGCAGGTCTTTATATGGTGCTTTCATTTTATTAAATTGGCGGCTGCAACAGGCGAGGTTGCATTTAACCTTTACGCAAGTACCGCATAATAGGATAAACCTCGGGGAGAAAGTTCATCCTATGTTGTCAGCAGAACCTATCCAGAACATACAGAAAGGAAAAATGTGTAGGTGTAGTCCGATGATTAGTCGAACTATCTAGATATCAGGAAAGATCTGACACAGTATAACTGTCTTTTGTTGTTACTCCGACAGGTGGCGAGCCTGTCATTAAGCTTTTACGCAGCAGAGCAAAATACCGCGTTAGACACTCACGGGTGTCTTTAAACGCGGTAAGCGCTTTAAAGCATATTCTACACCAGATGAGTTCTGGCAAACTGCAAGAGACTTTCAAGCCGTGAACTTGTCAGCCTCATATAATTCTGCCCTTTCGGGCAGAAGTCTCTACTAACCGCTGCACGTATGCGTAACATCGAGACATGTTAAAGAGAGAGAAAAACAGGAGCACTTCCTTCCTTTCTTAACTCTCTCCCCTTATACCAAACTTAGAAAGTCTTCAAAGTTAGGTACCTAACTATTTAACAAACTGAATACAAAGTATTGATTAAATAAGAAGACTTGATCTTCCTGAAGGCGGTACTTTAGTTCCGCCTTCAGGAACGATCAAGTTTTATTATTTACATGTAGTCTTTTCTCGTTTTATTTAATAACATTAAATAAGTCTTTCGACTTTTCTTTGTCAAACAGTTCCATTGAGATATGCTTTAAACATATCGTTTACATTTACATTCCATTTCTTATTTTGCTGTTTTATAATGCTATTAAAATAATCTTTTTCAACCATTGTATAATAGGACAATTGACCACGAAGATGTTGAACATCTCCAATATCCCAATGTTTGCCATTCTTTGTATCAAGAATAAACGAACATAGCGCAGCCTTGAAATATTGTTTCTTCTTCCATCCAACAGTTATATTATTATCACTGTTCAGCATTAATCCTAATGACCAGTTGCGACCTTTTCTACTACCAAAATGTGTCTTTTCTTTCTTAATTACCCAAGGCGCATTAAATTCTTTTAGCGTATCTTCAATCAATTTAACAATTTCTTGCCAAGGAAATTTTTCCTGAGCTGAAATATGAATATCATCAGCGTATCGTGTATAAACAATGTGTCGATCCGCCAATTCATTAAACAATTTATGATCAATCGGAATCATAAAAATGTTTGTAAGCATCGGAGACAACACAGTTCCTTGAGGAAGTCCACCGTTCAAGAATCCAAGGCTGATTGCTTTTTCTAATTCTTTATATCCATCTTCTCTTTTACATACTTCAGACAGTGGAAATACCATCGACAACATTTTCATTGTAAAATTCAAAGTAGTATTTGGAAAAAACCCACTAAAGTCTGTTTTCAGAAACCACATAGATTCATTCTTCTGATGTTTCCTTATGCAGTCAACAATACTTCTGCCTTTTACATAGGCGAACGCAGCAGTATGATACAGCACACCGCAATCATCCCCAATGAAATGTACCAATCGTTGTAATTCGTCTTGCAATTTCTCACAAGGAGCATCAATTTGCCTGAATCCACCAGTCGTTTTCGGAATCTTAAACGACGAATACAGAGACTTACGATCTGCTTCAAACAGTTCTTTATTCGAATCATTAAACTGTTTTAGCCATCTAATCATAGCATCTACGTTAATTCTGTTAAGAACTTCTTCTTTTACTTCTTCGTATTTTCTTGTAATTGTTGCAGTAGATGAAGACTTGTCATTAGTAAAATCATTAAAAATTTCTTTTTCCATAATGACATCTTCCCAAGATAATTGCCTTGGCTTCCTATGCTGCATTGTTGTAATATAAATCATTTTTACTTCCTTTTCTTGTATCATATAAACTAAATTAGGAGATCCCAGGGAGTTTCTTGACGTCCGTCGTATTGGTCTATTTATCTTAATGGTTCTGTTAATACTGAATATTTTAATTTTCAGTTTGTATAGTAGCAGTTCATTTTGTTCTACGATGATTTCGGGAGTGGAATGTTCTTCAGACATGCCCGCGTCGTTTCACTATTCCCCGGCAAAGAGTTACAACTTATAACATAAATTGTCCAACATAAGTTGAAGGTCTTTATATGATATTTTTAATACTCTTTTGTTTATAAACTAAATTAAGATTCAGTCTTCTTTTCCCAGGCGACTTTATGGTTGATTCAAGTGAATTTCTTCAATTGAATAGGTGTAAATTAGTTATTTTATAGGTTTTCTAATTTGATTTGCCTCTTTCAGCAGTAAGCAGTGCAGCACCTCCAGCCGTCTGGGCATTTGGCCCGTCGTCTCCTACCGGGCAAAGCGTTACTATTTATAACATAAACAGTCCAACCGAAGTTGATGGACTTTATTAACAAATAAGAGTATCAAATGCAAATGGTCTTGTAATAACAGCCTGTTCTAATTTGCCTTCTTTAACGAAATTTACAAAATTTACTACACCAGCCATTGCCACAGACCAAACAGTTGGCATTACACACAAAGAAACTTTACAAGCACTCATTGGAGTATTCTTCTCAGCTTCTGCATGAGTAAAATCCATTGTATCAAGCAACGCTTCAATACTTTTAGGCTTAGACCAGTCTGCTGCATAGTGCTGCGCTGTATCTAAACTCGTCCTAAAGTCAAACATTGCTTTAATGTTCAGATTATACTTATTTTCTTCTACGATCTTCTTGCGAAGTTCAATGTTATCTACACACAGAAATACATAACCGTTTAATTTTTGTCCTGTCCAACCGTCACCATATAATTTAATTGTTTTAGCGGCTTCAGGATTGATAGAAACCCATCGGTCATATACGCCTTCAACCTTTGGTTTATACAAGTTCTCTGTTGTAAACATTTGGTTAGCCAAATTATGCTCTTCTACAAAGTCGAAATCGTAAAGTTTAACATTTTTTAAACCAAACCTAGCAAGAAGTTCGGCTACGGTTGAACCAACTGAACCGCAGCCGATAATATGAATAGTATCTATACACACTTCAGGATTAAAAAACTCAAAGCTTTTTGATAAATTCAATTACCAATCGCTCCTTCCATAATATCCATGAATACCATCATAATATTCTCCTAGATAGACCGTGTCGTAGTCATCTTCTTCGTTTTCTTTTGTTTTTTTTGGAGTTTTCGTTTCTACGGATTTATTATAGTAATTTCCAGCATAGCCACTTCCACTATACTGATATGGATATGTTTTCTTTTCTACAACACAATCAGCAATAGATGCAATAAAGTCATCCAGATCTCCAAGGCTATCTTCGATCACGATCATTACGTCTTTTCGATCATAGAAAACATTATTATCTAAATCATACAGATAAGTATTAATATCGTTATTTTTGTTCCAAATCTGGAAAATATAATAACCAGTCTTACCCATATTCTTTACAACATCCTGCTGATTCTGAATATCCGTACCTGATGCTCCAGTAGACATTTTCACATGACTATGAGCCTGAAAATGCAAATGTTCAGCTTCATCATCAGTTAGACTGCAGAAGAATTCTAAAGTGTCTTCATCGCTTGTATCTACTTTAGCTCCTGTAACTTCTTGCTTACAAACCTTAACGTCATACACTCTAAATTCTTTTTCTCCGAGCCGTTCACAAAGCCCATACCATGCAACTTCAGAATCAAAGAAATCTACCAACGCTTGCATACGCAAGAACGCTTCCTGTGTATATCTAATAATAACCTTTTCTTTAGCAACTTCTTCGAAATTAGTTTTAATTGTCATCGAAGAACCGCCGTTAAAACCGTAATTTGCTATTTCATTCTTGAATTTTTCAAGAAATTCACCGTATAATTTTTCTATTGCCTCATTCGACAGATTAATCGGTCGCATTATCTTTCTCCTTATTATCAATTAACCATACAAGTGCCTCTTCAGGTGTCATGGCAGTTCCATCCTGAGTTTGCATAATCTTATTTGTACTAGACAGAATCCATCCTAAGAATGGTCTGAATGTTTGGGTAACTTCATCAAGATTAATAGATCCTGCTGAAGCAATACAAATTTCAATAGCTGAAATATAATTACGATCTCTTAACGCGGGCATAATTCGGTCTCTATATCCGCCTAGACATTCGAAGATTTTCAAATGCGGATTCGGCATATAATCTTTAAATATAGGATCGACATTTTCATAATCATATCCAGAACTGGTAGATACTCTACACTGATCAAGATTGATAATATAATTTCCAGCCATTCGCACAAACAGTTTCGGGTCTTCACTGAAGATAGCATCAAGAATGATCTTTCTGTTTTCTCTTTTCTTGAATACGTCAAGCAAATTTGCGCTATATTCGCCGTCATAAATATTCCCACGATTGCTAAACGTATCCCATGCTTGCTGATTAAAATTGTTCAGCAATGTTGTAACAGAGAAATATAAATGATGATCTCTAATATCAAGACCATGAATATCGGCATTATTTGAAAGATATTCTACCAATTCTTCTTCAGGAGCATCATAATTTTCAGTAGCTTTCATACCTTCATAAAGTACAATAGCATCCTTTAACTGTGCGATAACACGTCCAAGCTGTTCTTCGATAGAATTTGCACTACTTCTCAGATTATTTACATTGTTCAAAGCATTGTTAATCTTTACATCATGAATATCTTTCATTAAAGAACTAAGTTGAAGCCTTCTAAATTCAATCGTGAAAGGCTTTAATACGTTCTGAACACTTGTATAAAACTTATCTTTTTCTTTATTAGATAATGATTTAACAATTGTATAGTCTTCTTCTGTCATCTTCTTTTCTACAAACAAAGAAGGATAATACAAAGAAACGAATGACATCAGAAGATGATACAGTCGAAAATCTCTTGAATTAACAAAGATACCTACTGCATTCTTTGTTTCATGATATAAAACAGTGCATTCGTTGTCGGACTTTTCTTTAATGAATGCAGAAATATTTTTTCTTTCTTTAAATTCAGACAGATTTTCATTTATAATATCTGAAACATCGTTATCTGTACTATATATATAATAGCAATACAAAGGATGAGTATCGACAGAATTTACTCGATTAACAAAGTCCTTAAATGCATTTACTTTATTGTCGTAGCTATAATAAACACCAGTAATACCGTCATAATTTTCAATACGTGATTTAAGAAGTGCAATACCAAGAGAGGTTAAACTATAATCAGGTTCGTTATACAGGCGCTGAATTTTGTCAGCGTAAACCTGCGGAATAGGATCAATTGGTTTTTCAATATGTTCTCTAAACATTTTTGTACTTTTAATCTCCTTATAATTTTTAAAAAAAGGGGCTGAGTTTAACCTCAGCCCCTATGTATCGGAGATTACTTAGCTACAATCAGCTTTTCAATCTCCGCTTCTTTCTCTTCAATGTCCTTCAGAATCTGAGGAATATCCTTTTCAATATCATTCAGATCCAGCAGAGCCTGCCCAGCAACATCTTTAATTGCCTGAAGACGATCTTCTACTTCATCGTCCATCAGAACTGTCACAGTTGCAAGACCGCCTTCGTTGGTGTATGTGCCGAAACACACTCCGTTTTCATTAACAGAACCAGTGCAGCAACAAGTCATAACCTTGAAGACAACATCGCCTTCTTCATCGACGATTTTCAGAGCTTCCGGTGCGTACTTTTCGACACGCTTCCAGTCTTCCAGTTTCACATCGGAAACCAGAACAGCCGCAGCGCCAGTCAGATCAATGTGCGCAGCATTATCGGTCTTAACAATTGACGAGATACGGCATTCAGCTCCTGCGCCAAGCTCTTTCAGAGACTTGTCCATGTCACCGATACCAATCCTGACACCATCAATAGTGTTTGTCGCGACGGAATAATCAACATCGAAGTATTCAAATACTTCACGCGGAGTCTGATGTTCTGCAAACATGTCGGTCTTGCGTCCATTGGTGCTAATAAGAGTAACTTTGATCATCTTTCATCCCTCCATTAATCAAATTTTCTTATAAATAAGATGATGATCAGCGGATAGCACGAGAACTTCCAGAGATGCTATCCAAACTCTTCGCAGTGCTTCACACTTTTCTGTGAGTTATGCAGTTTACCCCGAATGGAGACGAGCCATTCATTAAGAACTTACGTGTCAGGGCATAAAAAAATATCCTATAATCAATGTAACAGGTTAAGACTTGTAAATTAGTTATAGGATTCACGGTATAAAGCCAACCGCTTGCGGTTGGCAAAAAGCGCTCCTACTAAACCAGCGGCAACTGTAAACATCGGAGCAATGTTTATTCAACCTGAAAGGAGGTACAAACGCTCTCTGTATCCCATTAAGAGAGCAAGTTGAGAAGACTGGACTCGAACCAGTATCTGCTGCGTAGAGCCGTTTTACCAGCGAATTCAGAACTGCGCTAGCTCTTACTTTTCTATGGAGTCTTACGCTGGACTCTCCAAACTACTTCCCAAAGCGGCTCGTGTAGGCTTCGATCCTACGCTCTTCCGCTTAACAGGCGGCTGCTTTACCGGGCTAAGCTAACGAGCCATATATATTTAATTTGCATAATCATTACTATGATATGGCAAATTATTTCTTTTAAGTATTCTTACAATTGCATTAGGAGTAACATTAAAAATTCTGCTGACAGCACTCATATTGCCGTTGTTTTTTTCGAAGTACATTTACAACTTGGTCGATATCTGGTAATTTTCTATTAGCTTTTTGTGCACATTTATGCGAACAATAATTTATATTTTTATATTTAGGAATAAACATTTTGCCACAAATTTTACATTCTTTTGGCTTTCTTTTTCTTGATGCATACCAAATATTATCAATCTGATATGCCTCATGTGTGGCATGATAAGCACTATGTTCTGCTGTATTTGCAAAAACCATTAAATTTTCTGGTGAGTTATTACTTCTATTTTCATCAATATGATGGACTACTTCTTCATCTTTTAATTCTCGTCCTATTTTTTGTTCTGCGACAATAACATGTTCATAAACACATCCTGTTATATCTGCACGATGATGTTCTGGCATAAAGAGCATTTTATATCCATTTCTCATACATACCATCCTTTTTCAAATTTTATATAAATATGCTTTAAAAGCTAATAAACAATAAAATGCCGTGCGACCACATATGCGACTCAAAGGTGCATTACTGGCGCGTCACGGCAGTGCTCCTACCTAACCTTATCAACTTTTATTTGCTATTTCGACTTATATCTAGTTGTCAGTTAGAAGGCGAACTATAGTTTCATAAAATAACAAGGCAACTTCGGACGCGGTTGACAGACAGTTCAAATCATGGATAGATTTTCAGCTGCGCTCCAGACAAACGCAAGCCATAGTTTTGTTCTTACTAACTTCATTGGGTCATCACGCATGTACGACAGCCACATCATACTCTACGGAAGCCACTCGGATGAATAACTTCAGAACCTGTTGGCTAGACTGTTAAAAGCAGTTTATATGAGAATGCTTAGCTCGTCATCCTACGCCACCGGGCGGGCTTTTTAGAAACGTTATACGCGACCTGCGCCCCTGAAACTAACAGGTGTACTTAATCAGTAGCCACGTCCTTATTTACTACCCGCAGGAGTGATATATAACGTCCCGATTATTTGGTTAGGATGTAGCAGCCCTTGGTAGAATCGGACTACCACATATGGAGTCAAAGTCCACTGCGCTACCATTACGCTAAAGGGCTATAAACAGGAGCCGTCTATAAAGACGACTCCAGGAACCAACTGTACACTAGTACAGCGGTAATATCCGTCCCGCAAGAGAGTCCTGTTAAGGATATCTGCATTTTATTGCCCACAGCGACGGATAATAAGGAGAGCAGAAGAACTTTTGTTCAGACCGTGCTTTATTATATTCTGGTTTTTGTGTACACCCACGGCGTTCTCTTATCCTGCGCAGTTACAGGGCTATTCTCGAGTAGTGTCCTTCACTATGCAGCGTCCTGCATTTACTTGCCATCTCTCCTAGTACTCCGCCGGGGACTTGAACCCACGATCCTTTCGGATATAAGCCGACTGCTCGACCAATTGAGCTTGCGGAGCATAAGCACTGGGTTTAGCAGCACCCAGCAACCGTATAGTCTTTCCTATAAGTCATCGTAGGAGAATTTGTCTTTTAATAATGATGTAATGTGGAACGTTAAGAAAACGAGCTTCCGAAATCCTGCGTAAATTTTTATTTTCGCTTTTCTCGAGTGCAGGAGCATTTTATCCTTAAAGGTCTATCTCATAGAGTGTTTTCTTATTGACAGTTGTTCTAGAATTCTGTCTCAGACGTTCTTGGAGCCAGATAAGGGACTTGAACCCTTGACCTGATGATTACAAATCAACTGCTCATGCCAACTGAGCTAATCTGGCATATATATGAAGCTAGTCTTTCCTAGCAGCCAGAAGGTTGTTCCCCATTGCTCGACTTCAACCTACAACTACTGCCGCTGTTTGTCCTGTTGGGTTTAAGACCGTGTAGTATTCATACCTTCGTCCGCGAGGGTAGCTTTCGCTGTATGAACCTCGAACGTGCTCTCTGGGGGAATCGAACCCCCAATCCCTTTCGGGCAACGGATTTTCTTACTACTCTGTGTCGCCACAGCCATTTCTGTTGTAGTCTGGACTATGTCTTTACCATGTCTTTCGATTTAGGTAGCTGGTATATAGTCTCTACACGTTTATCGTATCGCTACGAATTTAGCTCGGCGTTGTCTCAATGAGAGTTTCACCGAATTAGCCAGCATTCACTCAAGAAATTTCTTATCTTGGTGCTCATTTCAAAGTCCGCTTCGTATGCCTAATTCCGACAAGAGAGCATATATAAAGGCTGTCAAACAGCCTTTCTTTTATTTTCTTTAATTGTCATTGCACTTGCTTTACCAGCACATGATTTAGAACAACATGGTCCGATTTTAGGTATTATTCTATTTTTTCTTTGCATATTACCAGCTCTTTTTACTTGTTGATATGCCGTCCAAATAAACGTTTTGCCACAAATTGGACATATCATTTCTTTATCAAAATATTTTCGTGCATGTTGCCTATCGTGCTCGCGATGATCAACAACTTCTAGATTTTCAATGTTATTATTCTGCGGATTTTCATCAATATGATGAACATCTTCTGTTTTTAATAAAGGTCGTCCAAGTTTTATTTCCATTAGTAATCTTGGATAGGATGTTACAGCATGAGTTATTTTGTTATATGCTCTAACTCTGCCATCTTTACAAGTATAAATATTGTAATTAGATAAATCATGCATAGGTTTACCACTCCTATATATAAAAATAGACTGCTGTTAACTACAGCAGACGAAAGTCGCATACCTAAAGAAAGCTTGGTAAAGGCTAAAGACTCAATATGCAATTGTCCGGGTCTTTAAGTACGGACGCAGGAGTTGAACCTGCCGATTCTATCATATCCGCATATAAAAGCGTCCAGAGCAGGATTCGAACCTGCGGAGCATTACACTCAATAGTTTTCAGGACTATCTCCTTAAACCAAGCTCGGACATCTGGACGTGCTCTCTCCCCTTATGCATAACTTAGAAAGGCTTCAAAGTTCGGTAGCTAACTATATATCCTTCTCCTTTATACCAAACTTAGAAAGGTCTCAAGTTTCGGTACCGAACTAATTATATCACAAGCAAGTCTTGCCAAGCTACTTTCTTTGGCTGTTCGTAAACAACTTCACCACGACAATATTCTATGTCCATATCGTGATAATATTCTTTCCAGAAGTCCCCAGATACTTCTCCTGCGCCTTCAAGTTCGAAATACATTTTAGGAAATTTTTCTGCAATCCCTACCATTGCTTCTGAATGATCATACCATTTGACACTGTCATAAGGATAGAAAACCGCTTCTTGATGGTTCGGATCGTAGTCGCCTTCTTGGATAGCATAATTAATAATCTCTTTTTCTTTTAGATATTCATTCAGTTTATTAAACTCTTCTTCGTTTTTTATTTTGCGGACCGTAAGTGTATAATCTGTATAGTAACCCATATTACTCACCTACTATCTGAAACATATTCATAAGATCTTTTTCTTCTTTTTCTGTCTGTATAGTTTGCTCGACTTTAAATTCATTTTCTTGTTTTAACCGAGCACGGACATCTTCAATCGTTTCAAGATGTTCGTCCCCATCGTAATCACTAATTTCTTCGAGGTCTTCATCGTCAAGAATTTCAATTGTATGGTTATGAACAGTAATTAAGTCGCCAATTCTTCCATGTTCAATTTCATATCGAGCATCATCTCCGTCATTTTCATTTTCACTTTCACAGTATTCATCCCGAAGATCATCAAGATTACCTTGGTCCATATTATCCAAGATATCATATGGGTTATACCATTCACCGTTTATTTCAACAGGATTATATCGGTCATTAACCCATTCTTCAAAATAATCATCGTCTCGATGCCAATCATCTTCAATACATTGCTTTATTGCTTCGTCGATATCATCATAAATTTCATCTTCTTCAACAACAAGGTATCTCATGTAAATCTCCTTTAAAAAGAAGAGAGGCTGATGCCCCATCAATACACCAGTCTCTCTTTTCGGTCATGTGCGAGGAGGTGTTATCGCACAGAAAATGTCAAATTTTGCTTGCTATTTCTCTGACACACCTTCATCTTTTACAGAGAAATTGCTTTTTAATTACAGAAATATTCTTTTCATTTTATCAAACATTATTTCTTAGAATATTCTATAAATTATATGTAGATCGCTGGTGCCCGATGGTAAGTACCAGGAGTTCACGGTATAGTGCCAACCGCTTGCGGTTGGCGTTGAAATTATTAGAGTTTTAAGCTTTTTTATTTAGCAGAACAAACGTAGTTATAGATAGTTTTTATAACTAAACATAGTAGTATAAAATCGTTTTATATTATCCCACAAGAATGGGGAGATATTTCTTCGCGTCTCCCCAGCGCGAATTTCTTAGACAGCCACTACAAGACATAGCAGTACCCAACTCAGCATACGATACCTTATCTTGCCTAGACAGCCCGAACATAACGTGTCGGACGTTAACACTCCGGTACACACCCCGACTGCCGACCCTTACGCCAACAAATCATAACGTAACCCGACCGACCAGGCATTACCTGACCTTGACTGCCTCGACGCAACCAGACCACGCCTCTCGCTAACACAGCTCACCATGACTGCCATAGCCCACCTGTACGTAACATAACGGAACTAACCTCGACTGCCGTAACGGAACCAACACAGACAAACCGCCTCCTGTCCACACCTAGACTGCCATACGCCGCCCGTACTAAACGAACCACTACGCAACATTACTAACCTAGACTGCCAGAACTAACCAAGCCTGTCCCTGCCGTAACATTACTCAACCCACCGTGACTGCCATTGCACAACTAGTCCATACGAAACTAAGCGTACCACGACTGCCTATGCTATCCCCTACACAACTTAACGTGCCTTTACATTCCACGACTGCCACTGCTAAACAAACCCGTTCTCAACGTAACCTATCTCGCGCCACCATGACTGCCTTGGCATAACACACCCGTACTAACCCGTTCGAGCCGCAACTAACCTTGACTGCCCTAACATAACCCAACGCACCTGTACGCGCCTATACCGACCCCACCCAGGCTGCCTAACCATGTTCAGACTTTTCATCCACTTCGAGAGATCTTACAGCGCCTCTTAGCTCTTAGGCTCCAAGGAAATCGTTCATATCATCGATAATTTTACTTAATTCAGTCAGTCGTCTATATTTAGCAATAAACGATGTCATATCTCTTCTTGCAGCTTTAAGAAGATTCTTACGCCATGCTTCTGTGCTTAAAGCCGTATCAATTGTGACATACCGATGTAGTCTTTCATCAGTAGGAACAAAAGCACGATCACTGTTAACCCAACATTTAACTTGTTTAGGCTCACCAATTTCTTCTGAAACTTCCATTATTACAATATTCTTGATAATTTGACGTGCTTGTTCTTCACGATATTTCTGCGCTGCAATTGTGTTATTCCATTCAAATTCGTTATGAAGCGGAGCATCTTTAGGCTTACTAACCTCAACGAGTCTTTCAGGCGTTACTGCACCATCTTCATCGATTAAGCTTTTGCAGACTCTGCCAGTTATTTCTGCAGGAGCTTTAACAATGCCGCTTACTCGATACTTATATTCAAACGCTTGACCCATATTTATTCACCTCGTCAACTAACAAATGCTGTATATTCTTTTTCTTCTTCAAGTTCATCTTGAATAATAAGCGTTTTCCCTTTAATTATGGCAATATAGTTTGATAATGCTTCTTCGACTGTTGATCCAACTCCATACTCGCCAGCCATGCTTTCTTCGTCGTCAGACAGAACCCAAACATTACTTAATTCTGCGGTATATTGATTGTTATTATTTTTCCCAATTTCAATATAAGGAGCATCAATTAAACCTTCAAATTTTATATTAAGCAGATAATCAACTATTTCATTAATATTCATATTACTCACCCTCCCTGTAAACATGATAATTACCAAATTCTCCGTCTTTCTCTGTGCGCCATTCACCGACGCCATTCATAAATCCGCCCATATCAACGGCATTAACAATATCTTCAAGTGTAAACATACCTGTCTTGATAAGGCTCAGTTCAAGTTCAACAGACCATTTACGGAAAGAAGGACGATAACGAAGATCAGGTACACGATTATTGAAAGGACCAACTTTTACAACGTCTTCAGACAATTCCGGCGGGTCTGCAATATCGATGATTGCCAGTTCCTGAGAAGAGCCAACATGCGCACCATTCACAGCGTTAACATGGAACAGCCTGCGCATAAGAGCTGTACTCTTAATATATCCTGCGCTATAACAAGCAGTAATAGCAGCTTTCTTAAACGCAATTGTGGGAAATCCAAATTTAGCTCCATCTTCGATTGCTTTTTCAAACAATTTAACCTGTTCTTCAAACGGAAGTCCACGAACCTGGGGCATAGGAGTAATCCAGTATGCAGCTTCAACAAAATCCGCAAACGGATCTTTCTTCTCGTGTTCTTTTTCTTTCTTTTCACGCTTTGACATCTGCATATCAGTCAAAAGCTGTTTCTTAACTTTTTCAGACCATGCATGAACAAGAAGCGGAGTATCTCCAACAATCTTTACACGAACTTTTTCAACAGGAACTTTCTTAATCTCAATTCGCTCTGTTGCTCGCTCAGGAAGCTCCATAACTTCAGTTTTACCTTCGTTGTTTTCAACTTCAACTTTAATTTTCTTTGTGTTAGCCATTTTTTATCTCCTTTATGTAAAAAATTTTTCTATTTCTTTTTCTTCAATACTAAAATTATCTTCTGTAATTAATTCAAGCCAGGATTCATCATACGCATATGTATCACTGCCTTCGTAAGAACCTTTTTCAAGATGATACCAACGTCCATTTGTGCTTTTAATACATGTCTCAATTCCACGAAACTTATCCATCTCAGAGAGCCAATAAAGTCCTCCTACATCATGCGTATCTTCTCTTATTCTTACTTTGTCTCCAACTTTAAACATAACAAACCTTCTATATCATTTTCTGTTATCTCTTTTACTTTCTTTTCCAGTATTTCTTCGGCGGTCATTACTGTATATTCATCTCTATATTGTTCGGCTGACGTCCCACGATACCCATTAAAAGTTCTTAAATCTTTTTCATAGACTAATACTTGCCACGGATTTTTTGTGTCTTCATTCAAAAGATAGATATAATAGTCATACAATGTATTAATTATGGGTCCGTCAAAAAATGTAAGAGGTGTTTCTATAAAGTTTATGTAATGACTTTCGATATAGTTTGATATTTGTTTGATGTCAGCCGCATCTGAATTAATAATATCTATGCCTATTTTCCCAAGCATAAAGCTTTCTATATATTTCATTATTGTAAGTCCATCCTGTATTTCTGTAACTAGGTTAAGTCAAGAAAGAAAGAGAAAATAAATTCAAAGTATAATGCCAGCCGCTTGCGGCTGGCGAACGTCAAAATGGCAGCTCATCTAAATTTACATCTTCAAATTTAATTTGCGGCGTTTGTGTTTCAAAGAAAGGCAGTTCATCTTCGATAAACATTTCATTCGAGTAAATTATTTCATCTTCTTCTGCGTTTTCAAGCTCGTCTGCATAATATAAAATATAATCATGTTTCATAAACTCTTTTGCTTCTTCTTCTGTTTTGAAAGAGTCTATTAAAATTGTTGTGCCACAATAATGCGCACAAACATTAATCAACAAATTTCACCACCTTTACAGGTTTATTCAGTTTCTTCATTGTATCGATCATGTGTTCTGTCCCTTTAGATTTTCCATTCCAAAAGCATATTGCACAATCTGCAACTTCTGCCATTCTTTTATTTCTTATATATCCTGCATCTCTGCCTTTTGACCAATCAGCAGGATAAGATTCAATTAAGTAATTATGTTCTTCTGCGTATTTTCTGCCTAAGGTATCTGCGCCTCGAGCTTCACCGCAAATAATAATCGGTTGAATATTAGAAAAATAATAATCCAGTCGTTTACAGAGCAATTTATAATCTTTAAAATTTCTACTTCCTGCGACAATAACTTTCTTGACGTCTCTATCGCAGTCTTGAATATTCTGACGTATTTCCATTATCATTTTGCCTAGCATATTTTCTCCTACGCCATTGCAAACACCCCAGAATGTATCGCCCCAGTCATTGTCTTCCTGAATCCAAATATTTCCTGTATCTTTTAGTGCTTGTCGAAGTTTTTCATTGCGACAAAATTTCTCTTCAAGAAGGTCATACATAACAGTCAGTCGTGCATACTTCCAGTCGTCTCTTAGTTTTACCTGCCGACCAAGTTTACGTGCAACAAATCCGTTTACAAAATAGCCTTTATTATTTATGAACTTCTCTTGTTCGTTGACATCTGCACATTTTTCCCATTGAAAAGCAGTTTCTATACAAGGAAAAGTTTCTCCTTTATAATGAATAGGACAGGAATACATATTACTTAAAAACGCATACTTATCTCGAAACTCCATATAAACTCCTTAAAACATATTCATTATTTCTAATTCGTTTACTTGTATTTCTTTACATTGGTCTTCTATAAGTTCTAACCATTCGGTAGACCAAGTCCAATAATTGTTTTCAAGCAAACAACTTTTTGCTGAAAGCATCTGTTTTATAGTAAATTCTTGTCCTATACAAGGCAGCATTTCTGAAACAACACCCGGGTCGCCTTTATATCTTATTTCTTGAAAACCTTCTTTAACTCGAACATGGTTTCCTTCTTTAAATATCATTTTTTTCTGCCTTCCTCATACATGTATAAGAACAATAATATTCTGTTCCTTTAGACCTTGTAGTATATTTTTTATATACATAATCAACTCTACATTCAAATTCTTTGCCGCACACATAACAAGTATGCTCATGCAGACCAAATGCTTTTAGATTTCTGTTGTCATTCTTAGATAATTCCATAGGCTTACTCCTTTTCGACGATAATAACATCCTGCGGAATCTTTTCTGCAAAGTCTTTCAACATACCGAGAATGATATACCAGTCTCCGCCTGCTAATCCGCATCCAATACCGTAGGGGAATGCAATACTTGGTTTATTCTTCGAACGAAATTTCATAAAGAATGAAATATGTTCAAGACATTCTTTAAAAGCATCGTAGTCTGTGTATCTTTTATCGCGACCATATCCATCCTGAGCGAACATGTTAATACAGATGCGTCTGTCTTTTGTTGGCACATAATCGCATTTACCAAGTGAAGCTACATCGCAATACATTTTATACTGATTGTATACTTCAGAATATTTAGTCTTAATTTGTTTGGCTAAACCTGCTCCCATTACACCCTTACAGTTGACCTGCTGGCAGAAAATGGGATAGTTTCCGGTGACAATGTCGCCCTTTTCAAATTTAAGCACAGCAATCACTCCTTTAATAAATTCATCAGATCATCTTCTTTTAATTCAAAATTATTAGCCAGACAGAGTATTTCATAATAATAAACATACGGCATAGGCTTACGCTCTTCAAAAGCATCAATCGGGTCCATCGAAAACGAAATATATTTTCTATCAAATTCTTGAGATGTTCTGCAGTGTAAATATCTGTCATCTTTAGACGGAATATCTTCTATTGTTCTATTAGATAGAAATTTGACACCGATAAGCTCATCAAGTTTTCTAAGCTCTTCTACTGACGCACCTTTTATATTGATCAGTAGTTTATGATCTAAAAATTCTTCAAGCATATTTTTACCTAAACAAACTTTCTATTTCTTCAGAGGATATTTCCATGTTTTTTTCAAACAATTCATAATAGTTTATAAATGGAATAGGTTTGTTTCCATCATAAACATCGACAGGCTTATCAGAAAAAGACAAACCACCTTTGTTTACGCGATGATGCAAATATCTTTCAACACTTGTATCTGTATATTTTTCGTATAATCTATCGCCTGACAAATAAGGAAGTCCTATTATTTTATCAAGTTCTTTTAAATCGTCTATTGTTGCGCCTGCAATGCGAATTAAGAGTTTATGATTCAAGAACTCTTCAAGCATTTATTCACCATCTTCTCAAAACCAGTTACATTAAACTGCACATACCAATGAACACCGTCCTCCTTTGTACGTTTAGCAAATTTAAAAAAATCAGTCGCTTCTGGACCGCAATAATATTTTTCCCAGAAATAGTCCCTGCAAATTCTTCTTGCTTTATAACCGAGATCTTCGTTTGCGGTAGAATCTGCGTAAGGCATATCTATTAGTTCTGCGTATTCAATTTTATTTTCGATAATATTTCTTATATCTTGAGTAAACTTTCCAATTTTAGAACTATCTCTGCCTGCAAAAGGCGTTTCTATATATTCAATTTTCTTAACCATCGTATTTATTCCTTAAACATATCCAAAATATCATTTTCAGTCATTGTTATATTGTCTTCGACAGGATCTAGCCAACGTTCATCCCAGACAAACTGATTATTTTCAAGCTTGTACCATTTATAAGTTTCGTTATACCATTTTGATATTACAAATATTTTACCTGCGTATGACAACATCTTTGGGTCAATCTGGGGATCGTTGACAAACCTTAATGTTGCAAAATTATCTTTTATTTGAACCTGTTCTCCTCTTTCGTATTTCATTTTCAGTCACCCCATAAGTTGTTAAGATCTATTTTTACATTACCGTCTACACGAACATGACCGCAATACAAACAATAAGCTGCTGTTTCATCTTCAGACATAAAACAAGTTTTACTGTTGATAGGTCTTTTACAACATAGATGTTTATCTTTCTTGGTTCTACCGCAAGGATAACCACGTTTAAGAACTACATCAAACCAGAAATATACAAGATAGTCTTTTAATTTCATTTTATTCTTCCTTTGGAAAATTAAGTTTCTGCCCGCACCGATGACAATGCATCCAGTTGCGATGCACTTCAAAACCACAGTTGCCGCATACCCATGTGCCGTACTTTTTCTTTGGAGATGTATTCGGCGCAGCTTCGCAGATGCCTTTCTTCAGCATCGTATCCGGGAAGTATACGGATACAGGCTGACCGATTTGCCAGTCTGGAACGTCGAGTTTTATTATCGCCTTCATTCACTTTACCTCATTTCCCTTTCAGTCTCCCATAAACAATAAGTCCAGTTCTTCTGTATATACATCTTTAATTTCAGTCGTTTCAGTCACTGGTTCAAGCCATGCTTCATCCCAAACCCAGTCATGTTCAAATTCCCATATCGAATCTGCTTTCTTGACGTCAAGTCTATAATGTGTTTTACAACCGTTAATCGGAGTTGTTTTTATTTTATAGACTTCACCCTGCATATCTTCCATATATTTGTTATAGCCCATTCGTACAGTAGCCTGACATAACCAAAAATTATCTTTAATTCGTACAAGGTCTCCTACTTGATACATTTTACTTCTCCTAGTATAAAGTATTTACTTTTAACACAACATCTTGTATAATATACACGATCTAAGGATCGCATCTCTCCTGAGCTCCGGTGCCGCGACCGGAGCTTTTACTTTGTTAATATATCTACGATCTCTTCGAAGGATATATCGGTCCAGTCAGGATGGTCTTCAAATTTATCTTTAAGAGCAACATACAGATCCCGCATAAAAGCGATAGTCTGTTCTTTTGTTGCAAGATCGGCTGGGCAAGACCCGTCCACTATACCGAAGAACTCTTTACAATCGTTGCAAGTCGTATCGTTGCACAATACTCTTGCAGTTGCTCCTGTTAGCGTTTCCTTGTCAAAAAAATCTTTTCGCATTTTATTCTCCTAGTAAAGACATAATATCGTCTTCTTGTACACTTAACATCTTACCGAACAGCGTTGTATATGCATTTTCTATTGTTTTAAGGTCGAAATCGTAAGGACATTCTGCGGATAAAGGACAATCTGCGCCGCAAGCTCTACCTGCGCATATTTCCCGCATCATTGTATAATGTTTAGGATACATATTTTTTAATTCGTTTTCTTTGTATCGCATATATATTTTATCCTCTTTCTGTTGTAGACTTTTGCAGAAGGTTTAACGCGAGTCGTAGGTTTAAAGTCCCATTGTATTCTTCGCGCTTTGTTAATTTCCGCCCGCTGTTTCTTCGACATCTTATCCTCGGCTATAAAATTCATTTCAGTCTCTCCTTATCTTTTAGATAGTCTTATCGTTTATAGATTGTTTAAGTATTAGAGAATTATTTTAGATAATGTTGTTAAGACTATTTGAATAGGAATTATTTTGAAAGAATAGATCTTTACTGTTATGTAAAACTAATCTTTTTTGTATTGTATTTTATTGAAAGAATTAATCTCTACTAAACAATAAAGTCTCTACAGTAAAGACTATCCCCTAAATAAAGTCTTTAAAACCAGATAAGTCTTATCATTTTTAGATTAATTAATCATATTTAGAAAAGTTCCTTCTATATAATAATAATTATATATATATTATAGACTTATCTTTAAGAATAATCTTTTAAAGAAGAGTCTTAACTGAAAGATAAGGCTATATAGTCAGTTAAGAGACTAAACGTTCAGTTACTTAACGATAAGTACAGATTATTCGTTTAATACGTTCCCTATATTCCCCATAAAAGGGGAATATAGAGGAACGTTAATTTAAGTTGTAAGTGAGACTTTATAATAGAGTCTTAACTGACAGATAAGACTAATGAATTCTAAAAAGACTAATCTGAACAAGTGAAGATTATGTCTTTTTAGTATAGACAGTCTAAACAGATAAGATCAGTCACTAAACGTTAAGACATTAACTAAAAGATAAGTCTTCAGTCGTTCTTCCTAAAGTTTTTCATAAATTCAGACAAAGGCATACGATAATATTCCCATCCATCGTCTTCCCATTCTTTATATGCAGAAACCATCTCTATCAGTGCGTCGTCAGGGTCAGAACATTCATGCGTAACGACAATTTTGTCGTGTTCAGGATAAATTCTAATTTCAGTCATAGGTTTATCTCCTTTTTTTACAGAACTCACTTCATATTGCTTCGGATTAGCTTTTTAGGACGAACAAATACTCATTCTCTGTATAGAGTATGTTTCCAGTCACAAGTCACTTGTGTTTATCTAGGCAAGAAACTATATTCTGTGCTTATCTGTTTCTTACGGCGGCTAAACGTTCTGTAAGCAGTCGCTTTTGCTCCTCTGTATAATTAACTTTACGAGGGGCTCTTGGAAAATAGGATGCACATTTAGGGTCTACGCTAAACGTCATAGAGTATTTGTCTTCTCCTACCAGTCGGCAGCACTCCGGATGGTTCCGCATAAACTTATCGTACCGCTTCATTACCGCCTTGTCTGTCGTGTATACTTCTGCCCAGTCTCCGATGTTGTGCTTGCAAAAGTTAATAACAGTCTCTGTGTCTTCTGCCAGCATAGCTATTTTTTCTGTCATCGATTGTTCTCCTATCTTAAAAAATGTAAGAGGCTTACAAAAAATCTGCGGCACAGAAAATATATGCCCCCAAAAATTCTCCTCCCCTTATAGCCATCTTAGAAAGTCTTCAAATTTAGGTACCGAACTATCTTTCTTATGTCTACTGTCATGTTGCGACAGCAGAAACAAAAGAGACAGGCTATACCAAAAAACAGGGTTAAGTAAAAAATAGGAGCCAGACTTCCATCAAGTCTGACTCCTTAATCTTACTTAAATAGTCTCCTCACCATGCCGAGGAGTGTCTTATCAAAAGGGCTTGTCGTCCTCCGGGATCTCGTCCACAACAGGAGCTTCGGGAGCGGCGGCGGCATCCACTTCTTCAGGAGCGCCGTTCGCAGTGATGAAGGTTACCTGCGGATTCGCAATCTCGAGCTGAGCCTGAGCCTTGCCATCCTTGTCGATGTAGGCAGAAGCCTTAACACGACCGGAAATCTGAATCGGACGACCCAGTGTCAGGTACTTCTCGAGGTTAGCGCCACGCTTATCCCAGATGCTGACACGGTAGAACTGAGTATACCGCTTGCCGTTACGACCCTGATAGTTCTCAGCGACATTAAAGTCGGTCACAGTCGTATGCAGAGCTTCAACGTAACGGGTGTTTGCAGCCTTAGAAATATTACCAACAAATGTAGTCATTTTAGTTACCTCCGAAATTTGCTTTTTATTACTTGTTTTGTATTTCTGCCTGCTTCAGATTCGTGCAGACCAACGCCATCTTTTATCGTCCGATGCAGACTATCACGCGGCGGTATTTATAGTGGGTACGTGACGCCACTTGCACGAAGAGTGATGGATTTCATTCATGCGATAAAAAGAATCATGAAGATTCCTTTTTCATAGAATTAGAAGGCGCTTGCGCCGTCTCGTTAGGTCAAGTATGAGGGTTCCGAAGAGCTTGGGTAGCATGACCGTTCTCTTTCAGCTTGTCCATAAAAGGTTGACCTATAGGGACATACTTACGCTTTGCAGGAGGAGCAACGTAACCCACTCCACGTTCAGCGGCATACAGTCGAAGCTGATACTCAAGTTCCTGAATCTGACGTTCATGGTATCTGTCAGAAATAATCTTGCCTGCAATAAATGCAAGCACAGGCAAAGAAAGAATGATGACATTATCAAGAATCTGCATTATTACACCGCCCAGTCTTCAGGATAGTCGATAGGCTCTTCGTGCCCGTAGAGTTCGTACATGTCATCTACGTAGTCATCGTATTCTTCTGGGTGATCTGCGAAATAGTCATCCAAATTGTCGTAGCTTTTCAGTATTTCATCCCACATGTTAGATTCCTCCAAGTAATAATGCGGCAACAACCAAAGCTGATGCCAAAGAAACGAAACAGGATAATACGTGTGCTTTAAGTTCCATAACGTTCATGCCTCGCTTTCAACGCTTGCGCTTTTGCAAGTTTGTCTACTTCTTCGTTGCGCATGTTTCCGTTGTGACCTTTCACTTTCACAAAGGAAATTTCGTGATGTCCGTTCAGCGTTTCTTTAATAAGCTGAACCCACAAGTCACTGTTCGCTCTAGAGTTAGAAGACAGGTCTGAGAAGTCATGCTTGAAGCAGTCGATAAGATACTGACTGTCTGTATAGAAGGTCACTTTGCAAGGCTCTTTTTGAATTGCATTGCACCACTTCATAACACGAATAACAGCGCAAAGTTCCATTCGGTTGTTAGTCGTGTCCTCAGTCTCGTATCCTTGGCAAAACTTAATCTTGCCTTTAGCTTCCATTCGTGCGGCATATCCGCCAACTCCGGGGTTGCCTAAACACGAACCATCGGTATGAGCAATAATCTCTAGCACAATTAACACCTCCTTGTAGAGATTTGTTCGTGGTATTAGCAGGCGCTTGCGCCGTCGCTAAAGCCAAGTAGCATGGTTAAGACAAAAAAAGTGAGCTGTTTATGGCACAGCTCACGAAGCCAAATTAACGAAAGGATGGGACTGGTTTCCCACGCCAGTCCCTAAGAAAGGAGGAACCCATGAAGCTCGCTTCAGTCGCTTCAACGCTGAAGCGATGAAGATTAAGATAATATCGATATAAAAGTTCGGGCAAACCCCAGGGGACCCGTCATCCCCCGGGACCCGTGCAGCTATCGTCAGTCAGAGCTGGCATCTCTTCGAAACGATAAACTTCATGTAGGACATGTCAGACAAGAACAGTTTTTCGTGCCACCTGTTCTTGAAAGCGTCCCTGTATGCATAATTCCGCTCACCAACGTGGATGAGCAGAGGATGCATACAAGGTTCTTCCACCTTGACCAGCGCAAAGCAGTAGTCGTGGCAGGTATTACGCAACGACTCTTCTGAGCAGTCGTGCGGATTCGCTCATTTCCTGAGCGTGAGTTTCAAGCCATTTGATATGGCTGTCAACCAATTCGAACAGTTCTTCCAGTCTGAGTTTGCGGCTGGTGTCTCCAGTCTTCAGTTCTTCCTCGATAGCTTCGATTTCTTTCTTGTCAGCTTCGAGAAACATTCTCTGATTCTTTGCTTCGTTCAACAGGTCAATGGGATTCATGGTCTGCACCTCCAAATATTATTACGAAGATAAGACTTATCTTCACAGCATTAGCAGGCGCTTGCGCCGTCTTTTTAGATCAAGTCACGTGAGTTAAGACCGGAAACATCGTGCTCCCCAAAAAAATATCCCGCCCCTAAATTTTGGAGCCGATAAAAATAGTCGTCGGGTAAAATTATACCAGAGTCACTAAGGACTCATTACGAGAGTCTCTTTCGAGACTCCCGTGTATGAATCTTTAGTCAGGTTTAATGCCATACTCGTAAAAAATAAAAAAGCCAGTCTTTCGACTGGCTAATTATTAGAATGGACGTTCATCTTCGTCTGGAATTTCTTCTTTCTTAATTCTTTCGCTCTCATTTAGTTTATCGATAAGTCCCTGGTGTGAATACAGTTTCCATGAACCACCATTCAATGCTATAAAATCTTCTGCATCTTTAAGTTTGTTGAAGATGCCATTGTCGCAGATAACAGTTTCAGGATAGTTAACGTTTGCAGGACGTCTGACAACAATGTAAACCTTGCTTCCAGTATAGAACGTGTCTTCCATGCAGTCGTAACAGGAAAGTTCTCCAGTTTCGCCGTTGAGTTTAAATAGATCCATCGGCTGATATTCATTTACTTCTTCGTAGCATTTCATAGCTTTATCGAAGTCGTAAATAGCCTGAGACTGAACAAAGCAAGGATAAAATCCATCACACACAAAGTAAACGTTCATTTTTCATTCTCCTTTCTCAATAGCCCGTATAGCCGATAGCGCAGCTTTAATCTTTAGCAATCGCAGTCACTTACATCGAAGAGCTCTTCAAACTCTTCGTCATCGAAGTCCGGGATAGACTCGTTCAGGTTCTGCTTCAGAGCCTTCACAGCCTTATCTCCATAGATTCTCCAGAACGCCTGTTTGATTACAGTGTCCATGCCATCACTCATCTTTGTACCGTAAATGTTACGGACAATTATGTCATAGCAAGCATCTTCAATGCGTTCATCGGAGATGTCAGAAGTATTTTCGTACTGAGCACGAGCCCAGTCGATGATCTCCTTGCGGGCAGCTTTCGCAACTTCTTCTTCCCACTCACGGCGATGAGCAAAGAAGGAAGTTTCTCCTACCAGTTTGTTCCATTCGGTGCTGTGCCGAAAGGCAATCTCTTGGAAGAGACCACAGTCGTTGAACTTGCCAGTCTGTTCGTTGTAAACGCCCTTTTTGGACAGACCAGACAGTTTGCCGATCTTGCGATGCGCGTCGAACATCATCTTGGTGACGTCGAAGATTTCGTTATCCAGTCCTTCGACTGTCAGCGTTTCAGTCACGTTCTCTTGCACCTTCTTAGAATACATATCCAAGAAAGATCCAGAATAAGCACAACGGGGAGGCAGATTTACTTCTTCTCCGCGACGAGTCATGACTTTGCGCTCTTTCAGCCAATAGTCACCGACAGGACGGTCAGCATCCGCTTTGGCATACATTGCAAACAGCGGAAGAGAAACCTTGTTCAGTTCGACAACCGCATCAGGTTTCTTAATCTTCACAGTCGCATGCTTTGCAGCATCGATAAGAACGTTAGCTGCATAAGTTAACCAATCACAGACGTCCTGATCGTAAGCTTGATTCCACATCTTAGTCAGAGCATCGGCATACAAGCCGATTTCAGATCCGTGGATCAGGTTGATGATGAAGTTCGCAACTCCAGACTTGGTGATCTGGACTTTATCTGTTTTAGCAACATCCCAATCAACAGGAATATTGTTCAGCTTTTCGTAGGTTTCTTCAACCAGTCGAAGCAGATGTTCGTCTTGGCTGTACCATACATGATCGCCATCATAGTCAGCACGAAGCTGAATAGTAGTTGTGTCGAAGATGTTGATGAACATCGTAGGACCTTCTGCCAGCGGGCATTCAGTCACGTTGTTCAGAAGGACATGTGCGTTGTCCAGGTGCGGAGACCGAGTCACATCAACGAGACCTTCCTTGCAGTTCGAGCAATAGCATTCTCCTGCTTTCAGGAAGCCTTTGATTTCCAGTCCGAACAGATGCTCTGCAAATGCAACCGGATCAGGAGCGAGAAACGCATTGTAACCAAGCTCAGGGATACGTCCGCCGAGCATATCGTTACGTTTGGTTGTGTACATTTCCTGCATTGCCCGTTTAGTATGACCTTCAGTCATCAGCGCAGGATACATCTTTGCAGCCTGCTGATGAGCGCCACGGAGGAGTTTCGGTGCGCCAGCTATGTCATGATACTTGTACACCGTTTTCTTGGCATGCATAGCGAAGGACATTGCGTCGTCTTCGTTACCCATCAGAGTCTGACCTTGCTGATAAGGAAGTCCCTTCAGCTTCGGAGCGTGCTCCCGTACGCAGACACGGATTTCATGTCCAAGAGCTTCGTGAGCGCTGCAATACTGCTCCCAAGATTCATACAGTTTAATTGTTTTGAAGCAAGACTCCGTGATAATAAGATCCACGTCTTTCAGAGCGATCTCATTACCCCAGAAGTCTACAAACGTAGCTTTGATGCCACGGTCGCAGCAGAAACCAAACAGTTTACTCCACTTTACAGGGAAACTGCAGATCTTCATCCAAGCGTCTCTTAAAGTGCAAGCTTCGCCGTTTGTAAGTTCATAGCGATGGATTCCACATCCATCAAATGCATTGATAACCATCTCGCGATTAACCTTACGAGACACAGATTCCATCGTCACAAGATCTGCAACTGCGTTAACGACAACATCTGTATCTTTGATAACAGCGACACGACGAATGTCAATCTTCTTGCCGAAAACATCGACGAAAGGCTTGCTTGCAGAGAACAGCAATCCGATGTATGCCATGTACTTGTTAATAGCGAGTTTCATGTTCTTGGTGTTCAACCCACACATAGCCCACTTGCCAAGTTCAGGAACGAGATCGTGCCGAAGCCAAGTAGCTGTAGCTTTACGAGCATCGCTAGCACCAGCGCAAAATGCATCGTAAATGTTCTCTCCGAGGAGATAACCTTCGGCGCAATAGTTCGCAAGTGTAGCCTTGACAATAGCTTCTGCTTCATCGTTCTTAGGGCACTCTGCGCAAATCTTGACGATTGCGTCTTTGGGATCGATGCTCATAGCATCGAGTTTGTCTGTGAACGCTGACGTGAACAGAGAGATGGTGTCAACCTTATTTTCGATAAGGTTTAGCTTCTGGATCATTTTCATAGTATTACCTCCTAAACAGATCTTGTAATTTGTTTGGAGAACTGATAAAATACATATGGATGTATTTCATAGTTATCTCCTTGAAATGCGGTTTGGGACACCGCACCGGGGCTTCTTTGGGACAGAAGCCCCTTTAGCTTTTTCGCAGCAAACGGCTGACAAGGCAATACTCCTAACTAAGTTGTCAAGCTTAGCTGTTAGGATGCAGATGGAGTGTTCTGCAAACTATATAAAAGCAAAAGCATATTATGCTTTTGCTGTATACTTGATTATCATCAATTTTGTTTTATCGACATTTAGTCCTTTATTAGCCCATGCTTGTAGTTCTTTTATATTTACAGGATTAAAGAAAGTAGTTGTGTTCTTACGAGCGTTTGATGCTTTGTTGTAGGGGGAAATTGCATTGTAAGTATTCTTTGACATGTTCATAATATACCTCCTGCGGTAGGTCGCAACCCATAAATTATTAGGACATAAGCCCTAACTACAAGAGCCCCGAAGGGCTCCTGTGTGTTAAGGTTTATAATAGTTCTTGCAATACTCCCACAGATCAGGAGCGATTATGACGGTAACAACAATAGCTGTGACAAGAACTAACATGCTTAAACCACCTTTCCTACTATTTTCTTAAATTTATTAAAGGGACAAATAACCTCAAGTTGGGATCTTGTTGCTCTTGTGCAACCGACACAAGTAACAACCTTTAATCCTTCTTCGGTACGGACAACGACTAGTTGCCCTACTTCAACAGGATCGTTAGCAAGATACGTGTATTTCTTGCTGTAATTAGAGAAAAGAACCTGAACGGCAATGTAAGTCTGTTCAGGTTCTTCTGTTGTGCTAGGACGCATGTTAGCGATTAGCGGGTTCTTCTTCAACTCAACCCAGCGGCTGTTAGCTTCATTTCGATCTTTAAACGACTCTGTTATATTGCGATAGTAGTAAATGCCACGTTGTTCATCATACGTGATAATAAACATCTTACTTCACCTCCCCAAGCAAAAGGCTGGTAAGATTCCAACAGGCTTTATGGTTGGCATAGTACGCATCGTTATCACCAATAAGATCGATAGCTTCGGCATCAAGACGCTTGATTTCGTGTCGAATGGCATCTTTGTTTGTGACATTGAAGCCAAGCTTTTTCAGACTTGACTTAACGCTGTTCTCCGCAGTATTATTAACTACGGATCTGAGAATAGTGAGAAACTTTGACATGGTGGACAACTCCTTTCAGATCTTGAGCTACAGTTGCCGCTGTAGCTCTTTTATTATTCCCTTTAGCTGGGTTAAGCTGTTACAGTTACGCTAATCTGCAACTAAGCGACAGAGACCAAGCCCTGATTACGAGAGTCCTAACAGAACTCTCGTCTATCAAGGTTTAATCGTATTGCATCGTATCGAAGAACCTGAAACCTGCTTCGTTAAGAAGCCCAGCTTCGTATGCAATTTTTGCGTCGTTTCGACTGTTTATATAGTCAGGAACTTCGAAACCGGACAATTGTCCGGTTTCCCACGCAAGCATCGCATCGTCGAAAGTTTCAATTTCCTTCTCGACACGTTTGCCGTTGACAATGTCGATATAGGTATCAACCATGCCAACACCTCCTAAGCGAATTCCGTGACGGCTTGCCATCATCAGTACGTGGGGAGCCACCACCACGTAGAAGATGCTCCTTTCGGAGCAGAGCTTTTCGGCATTACACGGGTTCAACGTCTGCAACGCAACCATTGCAGTTCTCCATGCACTTGACGAGATCGGCGTCAAAGCCGTGCAGTTCAGCCTGATTCGCCATATCCAGAGCGAACCAGAAGTGAACTGACTTGTGCATGAACTTCCAGAAGTTACGAGCATCTTCAATGCTCATAACGTAGTCAAGACGACGATTGGCGTCCTCCGGGAACGCCATAGACGCAAGGTCAGGCTTCATAATAACCTTAACCTTGTCGCTCTTTACGTCGCGGTAGCTGTTGTCGTCTGACATTACGTCAAACTCCCAAGTCTTACCGCGAAGATGCTCAACAGCAAAAGTAACTGTATAACGAGCATCAGACGCAACAACGGGCAGCTGGGACTTCACGATATAAACTTTCTTCATACGGGGCACCTCCAACAAATTGTTTTTTTATCCTTATCGCGGATTAGACGGCTGGCTAGGCAACCCTCATTCGCCTGTTGTACCCGATAGCCAAGGGTGCTGCTACCGAATTTACGCTGAAAAACTTTCAGCTTTTCGAATTCATATATATAAGTTCTCCACCAAACCAGTTTTCAAAATCCAACATCTACGTTTTAAGACCTACAAAAAAACAGAGTTTCAAACATATTTCTTAAAACTCTTTCCGTGTCTCTTAAAGAAACTTATATAAAACAAAAATCTAAAAAGGGAAAAATATACATTTTTGTATATTTTGATACCGTGTCTTTCTAAGTTAGGTATAAGGGAGAAGTATATACTCCTTCCCTATTTTGATTAACTTAAAGGAGATTATTTTTATGGACAACGAAGTTAAATTAGATGTTCCCAAGCAAGTGTTCGATAAAGAGTATTCCACACAATGGAAACGTGAAGTCCAGTTTTTAGAAGATAAAGGTATTAACTATACCTATGCTAAAAAACATTTTAAGTATCCGATTATCAGATATAAATATACTAAGACACCGGAGCTCTTTTTAGCTTTAGCAGAATTTTATAATCAAGTCAGGCATGAACAAACAATGAAAAAGATCGATAAGACAACTAAAGAGTTAACTCCTTTAGAAACAGGCTGTATCGAAGTTAAAGAATCTGATTTAACAGAAGCTGAAAAGAAAACCGTAAGTTTTCAAATTAACGAGCAGGAAATTGAAAACTTAATTCAAGACGATACAGAGTGAATGTTATGCCTTACATCGTATCGAAACCAAAAAAAACAAACCCTCCTGCTCAAACCCGTATGTGCATACACTGCGGGCAAACAAAACCTTTGTCGAATTTTTTGTCGAACAGAGACTGGGTTAGTAACGGAAATAAGGACGCATGGTGTAAACAATGTCTTGCTAAGATAAGAACAAAAGACGAAATGCGTAGATACTTCTGGGAAAACAATCGAATGTGGAAAGAAAATGTTTGGGAGAACGCTCTTAAACAGGCAGAATTAGAAGCTGCTAAATCAACTGTTTATCAGAAGTCTAACGAAGATCGCCGTGCTGTTTTATTAGAATCGATAGCTTGCCCTATTATGCCTTCGTTGTTTAAGTTAACTCAGAACTATAAATACGAAGAACATAAAAAGGATGCAAATACAAACGACTACGACGAAGCAAAAGAAAACGGACAGATTGTAGAATCAGAACCGCAGAGAGCAAAGGATAAAAATTTAAAAATCTACGACGAGTTCTTCAACGGAGAATTTAAACCTGCGGAACTAGAGTATCTTAAAAACTATTACAAAGGTTTAGAGCAAGACTTCGATCTTTCGGATACTTCTCTTAGAGATAACGCTAAGAAAGTTGCTAAAGCTTCGTTGTTAGCAGATAAAGCGCAAAACGATTATATGTCCGGCAAATGCAATTTGCAGGATGTTAAAGACGCTATTGCGCAGTACGACCTATTAATGAAGACTGGTAACTTTGCCGCGTGCAAGCGTAAGCCCGGAGATAAAGGTGGTTTGGGCTCATGGGCTGAAATTTGTTTCCAGCTTGAAACTACAGGTCATACGATGCAAAGAAAAATAGAATGGGAAAAAGACGATGTTGACAAAACTATAGAAGAATTTAGATATATTGTTGAGTCTCTTGGTCTTGACACGATATAAGGAGTGAATCTTTATGGCAATGCCAAGAATGGGTGTTATTACAGACTGGAACTTAGTTGAAGAACAAGTACAGTTTTATCGTGAACACTTAGATGTTTTTTTGGAGGATGCTTTTCCTCCGACGAAACTTACAAGAACTCAACATGTCATGGTTCGGCAAATAGGCAATTGTGTCGACTCTAAGGATACTTGTTCCCGTGGATATGGTAAGACTTGGATTGCAGCTTTTGCCGCGTTTGGTTTAGGGGTTCTATACCCTGGCACTCCTGTTGGTATTATTTCAGCTACCGCTATGCAAGCCACATTAGCATTAGGAAAGCTAAAGGATATAGCAAACCAAAATCCGCACGTTGCGAACGAAATACAAGCGTCCAACTCCAAGTCTTTAGTGCAAGTGTCCAAGGATAGTTCTAAATGTACTTTAAAGAACGGAAGCACCTTGGAAAGCGTTTCTTTGTCAAGCGCTCGTGGTCACCGTTTTAAGATTGTTATAGTAGACGAAGCTTTGGATGTTGACCAGACCGAACTGGAAGCAATCGTTAATCCTACAAGAAACGCAACAAGAGGATTATGCTTTTCTTATGGTTTTAAAGACTTTCAGTCTAAAACAATAACCATTACTTCTGCATGTGAAAAATCAAATCAATATTATGAAGCATTTGTAAAAGACGTTAGAAGAATGGCTAAAGGCGATCCTACGGTTTTTGCATGTGCTTTAGACTATCGTTCTGCCGCCGCAAACGGAATTACTGATATTGATTTCTTTATGCAAGAAAAAGAACGTATGCCTGATTTAATTTTTCAAATGGAATATGGTTCTAAGTTTGTTGGAGCAAATTCTAATTCGGCGTTTCCTTTTGACCTTACAAGTCCATGCAGGACGTTGGAACAAGTTGAAATGGAACAGCCAAAGAATTCCAAATCCAGATATGTGATATGTCTGGATATAGCTACTTCGCAAGCAAAAGGATCTGATAACAGTATTCTTTCTGTTGAAAAATTTACAGAACGAAGCGATGGCTCTTTTGCAAAGAAACTGGTTCATATTAGAAGCTATAACGGTAAACCGTTAGACTTCTTAGCCGAGGAAGTACGAAAGTATTATCACCTTCGTTTTCCTAATACAGAGAAAATAATATACGATGCGCGTGGATTAGGAGACAGCTTTGACCGTTTCTTTGATAAAGAATGGATCGATCCTGTTTCAGGAAAAGAATATCCTCCTTTGGTGGTGGACGATCAATCATTGACTAATCCTGACGCTGAACAGGTTTTACATCCATTTAGGGCTGTAAACCAGTTAAATCAACGTATATATACTAACCTTCGTGTTGCTTTGGAAAAACGTACAATTGAACTTCCTATGAATGAAAGAACAATGAGAGCAAAGCAACAGGAAATTGATGATCCAAACAAAAGACTCAGTACTGAAGAAATGGCTGTATTCTTAGAAGCAGACGCTCTTCAGTTTGAGATGGGAAATATTGTAGAAAAAACTTCAGCTTCTGGTAATAAAACATATGACGTTCCTCGTGCAAACCAGCATAAGGACAGATATTCATCATTGGCTATGGCTAATGACTATATATCTGAACTTGAAAAAGAAAGCGTAAAACTTCATAAACGGGGACCTGTATGTGTAGGCATTACCGGAGGTTTCGACGACTTTGAATCTAAACGAATCGCAAAAACGTTTGGACATTTTTAACGAAAGGGGCTGAGTCCCGATGGGCTTATTAGACCGACTGTTTGGTCGAAACGAAACAACTGTGGCAACTCCGCCCCAGAAGAAGATAACTGCGGTTGGGGCAGGAAAAGAACAGGATCAGGAAACAATCCAAAGCTTTTCTAACTCCAACTTCACTTTTAGCGGAGAATTGTCGGAATACGATTATGTATCAATTCTTCGTAATAAACAGGACAACATACAAAACTTTTACCAATTAGCTGATTATTATACAGACGCAGATCCAATTGTTCATGGTATCGTTAAACATGTATATGTTCCCTTTTCTACCTGTTCAGATTGGTATCTTACAGGTTCCAAGAAAAAGACTTACGAACTGTACGAAGAACAATATAAGCGTATGCGTTTAAGAGAAAAAATAGACGCTATTATGCTTGAAATCTGGAAATATAACAACGTTTGTTGTTATCTTAAAGACGGAGATCTTATTACTTTACCTCCGAATAAGTGGCGTATCGGTAATACAATGTTTAACGGAACTCCTATTATTGATTTCGACTGCCAAAGTATTATTAACGATATTCAACAAAAAGGTTATAGCGTTAAAGAAAACTATGTTAAGGATAGTAATGTTGATTATATTTTAAAAGGTTATCCAGAAGAAATTCAGAAAGCTGTTAAGGGTAATCAACAATATGCGCAGCTTGATCCGGCAAATACATTTGTTTTACAAGGATCTAAAGAAAGCTGGCAAAGATACGCTATTCCTTTTATTGCGTCCGCACTTAGGGCTCTTGCTAAAAAAGAGCTTATTTCAAGCTACGAGGATGCGATGCTTAATATCGGTAAACGTAGTTTTGTGCATGTTAAATATGGCGAAAGCTCAAAGATAAACGATGTTCTTCCAGATCAACCGCAATTAGCTGCTGTCCGTAAGATATTCTTATCTGCAATGAGCGGTACGCCGCTAGCTGTTACAAATCATTTAGCCTCAGCAGAAACTGTCCAGTTCGACATGGACGATTTATTCCAATGGGATAAATACAGAAACGTTAACAACGATATTCTTTCTGCAGGCGGTATAAGCGGTGTATTAGTTACAGGTATATCTGAAGACGGTTCTACGTTCGCTTCTGCTCAGGTTTCTACTCAAACAGCAGAAGCTCGTATTAATGCTGTTCGAGATGAGTTCTGCGACATGATGACACAAATCAATAAACGTTTAGCAGAAAGCATTCCGGGAACATATAACTTAAAAGAAACACCTGAATTTCATTTTCAGCCGCTTTCTATCGAAGGTAAAAAAGCTCTTCGTGAAAAGGCCATTGAGCTTTGGGAGAAGGGTGTTATTTCTACGAAGCATATGCTTGATATTAACGGATATTCTCTCGAAATCGAAAGAGAAAATCGTGAAAACGAGAAGAAAGATGGTACAGATCAGGTTATGTTACCGAGAGAGCTTGGTAATACAACTTATGTAGATAATTCAACAAGCAGTACAAATAATAAAGTCGGACGCCCTAAAAAGGAAGACGACGAACGTACATCCGATCCAGAAGCGGCAGTAAGAGGTAAACAGCCCAAGCCGAGCAATCCAGAAGGATCTATGGATGACGAGACGTAAAAGCTTTGCGCGTCTATAAATAAAGTCAAGAGCAGTAATGGTTTGTTGCGCCTGAATGCAACGTTGTTGCGGTTACGATATCCCTATAAAATCGATTTATTTAATAGTGCTACCAGCGCCTCTTCAAAACTTTCATAGGTAAGATTCCTCCTCCTTAAAAATTTTATTTGTAATGCGCACCTTGGTAGCGGCTGGGCATCCTTTGTGTATAAGTCCCAGCATTTTTTAATACATCCACCGAAAGGTGTTTGTATAGATTAGCCTTGCGCTCTTTGTCTCCCACCACTGAACGCAAAGCAAAGGGAGAATGGTTATGAGCAAACTTGTCTTTGCGTCTACCATTTCCGAAATCCAGCAGTCGGATGTTTTTATGACTGTCAAGGCTCGCATATGCGAAGCTCCTGAGGCTAATCTTAACGGAGCAAGAGTTACCGAAGCTTTCATCGATGAAATTGTAGGTAATGAAGCGCGGTATGTAGGTCTTCCGCTTTATGCGGACGTCAAGGCTCTGACTAATGGAAATTATAATCGCCTTGGTCATCTGTACGATGTCAGAACAGGCGAGTTCCATTCAACGCAGATCGGAAGTTTTTATCAATTCGAAAAACAAACTATACAGAACGGCTGTGCTTTGGTTGGATACGCTCGTATTCCAAAGCGCAACAAAAAGTTAAGCAAAGCAATATCCGAATTATTTGCCGATAATGCTCTGAAATTTTCTTTCGAACTTTCTGTTGGTGAGTACACCGAACTTGATGATGAAACAATTCTGATCGATGCGTCTGAAAACAACTATTTGGAAGGCACAGCCATTGTGACCTATCCCGCCTGTGAAGAAGCTGTGGCACTTGAATTAGTAGCACAGAAGAACACAGATGAAACCAGAAAGGGTGAAAGTGAAATGGCAGAAGTCGAAACCAAGGCTGAAGTCGTTGAGACCGAAGCCACACAGCCTGAACTGGCTGAAGAAGAAAAGGTTGAAACAGAAGATAAAGCTGAAAATGCCGAATCTGAAGAAGAAACCGAAAATGCAGCCTGCAAGAAAAAGGAAAAGGCTGAAGAAGAAACTGCTGAAAGCACAGAAACTGCTGAGGCAGAAAACGCAGCTGTTGTAACTCGTGAATATCATGAAGAACGTCATACCAGTGTTGCATACGATACAGAAACTGGCAAAGAAGTTAGCCAGACTGTAACGATTGAAACATGCAGTAATGATGTCCAGGAAGGTACTCTGGTTGAAACAGTTGATGGTATTCATGTTGCAGAAGCGGATGGAGACGGCGCAGGCGAATCTGGAGACGGAGAAACTAGCGGTGAAACCAACAATTCTGAAACACAAAATGGGGATAATTCCGGTGAGTCCGGTGATTCAGGGTCTGGCAACGACCAGAGCGAAACCGAACCTGCTGCTGAAGAAGACCCACCTGTTATTAATGTAGAACAGAAAAAGACCGCTGAACAGTTAATTGCAGAAATGCTTGACATGATTAGCGAGCTTAAGTCTGAAATCGCTGAGCTGAAAGAGCAGAAGCAAATTGCCGAAGCGAAACCAGTTGTAGGCGAAATCAATCCGTTTATGGGTGATCTTAATGCAACAGGGAAATATTCTCTGCTTGAAAAAGAAACCAAAACGGCGTCTTATTCTCTGCTTGAAAAGGCTTGAGAAAATCTAAATGAAAGGTATGACTAGCTATGGCTGGATATATGACAAAGCTTCAGGGTTATGTTTATGAAGGCACTCTGAAGAATGGTGCTGCTAATCCTGTGCCGAATGGTCTTATCATGGATCAGGGTTTAGCTTCCACAACTCCTCCTACCAATGATGCACTGGTTCTTCCGGCTGCTGATACTGGTGCGAAGTTCCTTTGCATGGAAGTTACCGATATCTATGGTGGCATGACTGCCTATCGTTTTCAAGTTCAGGAAATTGGCAAGCGCCATTTCTTAGTTGAAAACGAACGTCAATTTAATGTTGAAGATTATCAGGAATACGACAAGCGTAATTATACGCAGCCTGTCGGTGAACTGATGCGGGCTCACGCTCTGTTACTGGGCGAAGAGTTTGTTACTACCTGCGTGACCGGAACGCCTACTGCTGGTGCTGTGTACACCCTGAAGGCTGACGGTACAATTGGTTAAGGAGGTGAATTGCAATGGCTGAAATTAGGGTTGATAAGGACAGCAAGCTCATTAAAGTAATGGCTGCTCAGGTCCGTAATGAACGGGTCGAATCCGACAAGGTCGAAGAGGCTTCCGCTATCGTCAACGAGCTGGCTCAGGATATGTCTCCTCAGCATCAGCATGAAATTGGTCAGATTATTGCGTTCACCATCAATGAACTGCAACAGAATTCTCTGAATTTCATCGAGACTTTTGCGGATGTGCGTAACGTAGCTCTGGGTGACCGTCCCATGTATCGCATGAAGACTGCTGGCATCAAGGCGTTTATCCAAGCGACTGGTGCTACCACCGCTCGGAGCTACGTGACTGATCGTCAGTTCTCTATTAATACTTTCGAAATCGCGAGCCGTCCGGCTATCAATATCTGGGACATTCGTATGAACCGGATCAATATGCCTGACCTGATTCGTGATGCAAACAAAGAATTCACTATGCTGAAGCTGAAGTATGTTGAAAAGGTTCTGCATGATGCTCTGTCCAGCGGTGCTTACAGCACTCCGTTCTACGGCACTGGTACTGGTATCGTTAAGAACACTATCGACGATCAGCTGATGTACTTTAAGCGGCTTGGCGGCGTAAGCCTTGTTGGTGACGCTGCTGCTGTTGAAGGTCTGTTTGCTCTGTCTGGCGCTCCTGTTAACAACAATAGTGTTCAGTATAGTGGCAGCATGATCGATGAGAAGAATAACAATGGCTACCTTGGTCGTTACAATGGCGCTGCTGTTATCTCTATGATCAATGCTTATGAAGATGGCAAGACCACTCCGATCCTGAACCCCGACTGGATTTACATTATCTCTGCCGGTGTGTCCAACGATCAGAAGAACCTGAAGGTTCTGAACGAAGGTCCGACCTATAGCATGACTCAACAGACTATCGATGATCATACGTTTGAAACTGAACTGACTCAGCGCTTCGGTGCTGCGTTTGTTGTTGGTTCCATTCCCACCATCGGTGCGTATGAGATCGGCTAATCATTATTTGGTTTTACGGGAAGCGAGCTTTACGGCTCGCTTCCCTATTTTTGATATTTTTATTTCGATGAAAGGTATGAAGGAATTATGATTAACGGAGATGCGAGATATCGCGTATATAATCGTTGTAACCACGCTATCGGTGTTTATGTTAACAACGGTCAACAATCTTTAAATATTAAACCGGGCAGCTTTGCCGTGCTGTCTGTTAACGATATTCTCTATATAGAGAGTATTTGTACTCATCGTAAATTCTTCTCAGGAAAAATGTTAGTTCCTGTAGATGATAATGGCAAAGACTTAACACTTGAAGATGTAGGCGGATTCACGGATGAATCTACGGCTGTACATCATAACGCCAAAGAAATTGAAGCAAATCTTAAAAAGCCTTTTAATGCTTTTAAGTCTTGGATTAACAAGATTGAAGATCCTGTTGAAATCCATGAAATTTGGGAAGTTGGCAAAAAGATGGACCTTCCAGCAAGCAAGTTGAAGGTTCTGAATGCTAAAATGCCCAATCGTGATCTTCTCGAAGAAGAAGAGAGCGAACAATAATTTAGAAAGGAGTGGCTGATGTGTACAATATTCAGGAAACAGCTGATCAGCTCAAAGAAGAGTTAGATTGGCAAAGTACACCTACGCCTATGTATCCAGAAGATTTTGTAAAAATCGTAGTATGGGCAATTAAAAGGTTTTTTGTTGACGTCAACCACCCTAATAGTTATGACCGAACTTTGTTTACAACTGACGAAGAAGAAAATGTTTGTTATGATCATGATTTTGATATTGTCCAAGAAGAATACATTTATATTCTTTGCAAGTTAAATTTTTATCGTAAAGTTTTTAACGATGTTGCTGGTGATGCAGCTATGAGTTATACAACAGATGCGTTATCTGTAACAGGAGCAAAAGAGGGATATAAATCGATACAACAGGAAATCGATGATCTCGAACTTGATCGGATTCGTGTTTTTCATAAAATGATGGCTCGTGATACAAACGAGACTTAAGGGTGAAAGTAAATGAGTGATTTTAGAGTGAAGATCGAATATAAAAATAAAGATCTTGAAACTGTAGTCGAAAAAGAATATGACTTTATCGACTATACAGAAATGCTCAGTTTAGAGTTAAAACGTATACTAATGGATGTAGAAGATGCGTTTTATTATTTTTCAGGAAACAAGCAAAAACAAGACTGGTCTCCTGAATTAGTAGAAAGGTTTCAAAAAATTAGACATAAGCTTTTAGATCAAGCAAATGCTGTTAGACGATTGCCTGAAAATCTTTCTTTTAAGGGCGTGAAAGCTACAACAATGCCTTTTAGTGAATATCTTGCAAGAACAATGAAATGAGGTGGCAATATGTCTATTCCCTATGTACCGCAAGGTACTACCAAGCGGTTTAGGGTCCCGAGGACGCTTGCCGCTGACTTTGATAAATTCTTAGAACAGGATATTCCAGATACGAATATGGATTTTGAACTTCTTCATAATTGGTATGACCAGTTTGAAAAAGACTATAAGCCGACATATATTCGTGGAGAAATATATCCAGATTCTACAAAGAGTCGATATGAAAATACAGATAATAATATGAACATCAGATGTTCTCGCTCAAGCGGAATACGAAAAGGTGATATGCTTATTGAACCAGATAATACGGTTTACATATTAGACTGGGAAGTTCATCTTCAATCGAATAATGCTCCTTCTCGTGCTTTACGATGCAATATGATGTTAAATATTGAACGATTTAAAGATGCAGAAGTCGATGATTTAGGTTATGTTAAACGTGGATCTAAATCAGGCAAAATTAAAATTGTTGACAGGCTTCCATGCAATGCTTTCCGTTACGACGGAAGACCTGAAGATGTTACTGTGTCTGGGACACCCGGAGAAACTGTTAATGCTTTGACTATATTTACAACTCAATACAATCCTAAAACTGCCCAAATTCATATAAAAGATGAGTTTGAGTGGGGAAATGAAACATATTACATTGTTGATATAAATAGAGTAGGCATAAATATTTTTGGCGAATATGGAACGTTAAAGTTTCATGCAAAGAAAAAGCCGGGTGGTATACATGGGTACTGATTTATACTCTATTTTTGGAGATACATCTTTTTTGTATTTTAAAAATGCATTATACGGAATGATGAGAAACGAATTAACTATAAGTGCATCTGCTGCTAGTACTGAAGAAGATAAAAAAATATATAATATGCTAACTCATTATTTATCTGCAGAAGTTAAGTTTGGAATTGGAGCAATTAAAGCAAAGGCTGAAATTGATATAGCTAAACTATCTGTTGATTTTTTATCTAAAAATAGAGGGTTAGTTGATTTAATAAACGATAATTTTGACAAAAAAATTTCTTTTTTTATTGAGTCTGAAATTTACAATATGCTTGATTGGACAGATGTCCAGCAACGGTTTATTGAATCAGCACAGCCAGAAATAATAGAAGAATTATCTACTTTATTAGGAGGTATTTCATAATGTTAGGCTGGGTTAATGCTTGGAATAAAATTATTCGTGACGTAATCTGGCGCGACTACGAACTTAAACGTCTTATGAAAATACCGCCTAAAACTGGTATTCTTCAATTTTGTGAAAGATACTTTATTCGCGCTGGTTTTACAAATGAATTATTAACCGATGAAGTATGTAGGATCATATATTCAGATGAACAGGGAAGTGACACAAATGTTCCTAATGTTCGTAGAAATATGATGACATTCGATATTTATGTTAAACAAGAAGAGATGCATAACGTTGGAGACGATAGATTAATAAGTAGAGCAGATCTTATTGCAGAAAAAATCTATCACGATTTAACAAGTCAGCGTTATATTGCAGATACTGGTTATCGGTTTTGGATAGCCGGAGACTGGGATCTTGGAACCCGTACTGTCGGGTATATTCGAAAATCAATTGCTTTCTATTACATGAAGGTTTATTGAGAGCCTTGAGTCAGGGCTAATACTGGCATCAAAGGTTATATGAAGGACCTCATCGTATAACCGCAACTGAAACTTGTGGGAGAGAATTGGTTGTTGTTATAAATATACAAAAGCGAGGTCATGTGTTATGGCTACTTATGTTAAAGAGTTTAACGGATACGTTGCCGACGTGCCGCGGCTGTGGTTTAAACGCTGCGATGGTCGCGTGTTCTATTTCGATGAACTCACTAATGCGACCGTAACGCCTCAGGTTAACTATACAGAAATTAACGCTGGTTGGTCTCTGTATCCTGTGGCTTATTTACCCGGTCAGTCCACCTAAACAATCTCTTGGGCGGACTATAAATTACTCTTCTAAACGGGGAAACTCCCATTGGGACAATCCCGTGCTAAGAACAGAAATAGGTGGTTATATGATTATTTATTGAAACTGGTGTTGAATATGAATCTGCAGCAGAAGCTCAACGTCAAACCGGGGCAGATGCAAGTGCGATTATAAAATGTATCAGAGGAAAACTTAATAAAACCAATAATCTCCATTGGATTTCTGTTTGAATGTGTAACGACTAACCGAAAGGTGTAGGCCCAAGCGGGTCGAAAAGAAGAGCCCCTATTTAATAGGGTGAAGAGATAGTCTGAACTGCACAGCAATGTGCAGCAGCTTAATAAGCGGGCTGAGGTTAGCGCCCTCAGTTGAACAAAATGTTGAGATGTCCATTACTTCAGGTAAGTTTGAAGCTGACCTGTTTGTTATGGCGAATGCTACCAACTTTGAAACGAACGAACATTATCAGATGCCAATTACTGAAATTCTGACCGTTGACGGCACGAACGAAGTTGATTTAGCAAAGATTCCAATTACAGGTTCTGTTTCTATTGCTGGGCTTGAAGAAACAGCGCAAACACCTGTTAAAGGAAAGTTCAAGGTTGATACATCTGGCGAAGTCGCTAAGATTATCTTCTTTGCAGGCGACGTTGAAAACGATGTTGCTGTTTCTTATTTCTATTCTGTAGAAGCTCAAGAAGCAAACATTGACAACCGCAGCTCCGCTCGTGGTGAAGCGATCATGAAATATCCGGTTTACGGTTCTGGCGAAAACTGCACAGATAGCTCTATTATCGGTTATGTTCTGGTTCGTGTTTACAATGCTCGTGTTACGCAGGCTCCGGGTTTCGATGCGTCCTACAAGACTGCGAATACCTTCGGCTTCACGCTGGCTGCTATGGATGCCAAGCGCCCTGACGAAGCTACCTATTCTATCGCCTTTGTTGGCAAGAATGCTTAATCTAAAAGGTTTTAAAAGGTACCAAGGATTAAGAACAGGGGGGTACCTATATGGTACCCCCCTTTTTTATTTTTTAGACAATAGATGTCTAAACAGACGCAAAAGCGTCTTTGAAGGGAGAAAGGGTTAATGACTAAATTTCCAAATATAAGCAAATTAAAAGAATTACCAGAAGAAAATATTGTTGATAAAGAAAAACCTGCAGCGGTTGAATTGAATAAAGAACAACCGAGTCAAACTCCTACAATTAATACTATTCCGCAAGAATCTGTAAGAGTTGAAACTATACCTAAAGTTTCTCCGGAAAAAGAGGAAAAACCATCCGATTTATTAGAAGAAAACTGCGTAATGGTAGGAGATCAAAAAATAGAACTTAAACCTACCAAGCTTAAATACTTTCGAAATAAAGCTGCGTCTGCTTACGGAATTATCAAAGCCATACCTTTACATGAGTTCTTAACCTATGGAAAAGGCGTTTTAGATGAACGCCGCGATGCAGACCAATTATTATATGATTTTCTTGTTGCTGCATTTGATAATTCTACTTTAGTCAGAGATAACTATGACAACTTAGATGCAGAGACAATTGACCGTATTTGTAAAATCTTTGGGCGTCTTAATCATATAGACGAAAAAGAAGAAGCAGCAAGAAAAAACAAGGAAGCCCAGGCGAAGCATTAAGTTTAGATGAGGCGGCAGCTGCCGTAGCAGCTCACCTGGGCGAGGTAGACGAAAACAAAATAAACAATATGGCTTATATATGGTTTAATGCAGTATTAGAAGCACTAGGAAAACGGTTAAATTATGAGTCCATTTCTAATCTATATGGAAATAGCTTTGCAAAGGATTCTTCAAAAATTATTCAAGCAGCTAATCCGCTTATTAAAAATGGTGGAAAAACTAATACTGGTGTTATGGGACTTATGGGTCAAATTAAAATTATTAAAAGTGATGATAAAGCATCAGCAAAGAAAGCTGCCGAAAAACAACTTGGTGGTGGCAGTCTTGATTGGGCTGAAGGTCTATTTTAAGGAGGAAATAATATGGGACGCAATAACTCTTTATATACTTTATATAAAGAAATGGTTGAAGGTTTTCAGGCAAAAGAAAACGGATTGTTTGAGCATGGCGCTCGTTGCATAATGGATTTAGATCCAAATAATCCATTTCAGGAAAATAGCGATGATGCTGAATTATTTTTTCAGATGAAATTAAGTTATACAAGATGGAAAAATCATGGACCAGAAGCTAAACTTAATTATCGTAAACTGTTAGATTATGCGCGAAAGTTATGCGAATCACATCCTGAAAATCCTTATGTTTTCGACAAAGAAGAAGCGAAACGTGAGCTTGAAGAACAAAAGGAAAAGGAACGTGAAGCAATTAGAAAACTTGAAGAAAAACGTGAAGCAGAAGAATTAAAACAAAAAGAAGAAGCAGAAAGACAAAAGAAACTTGAAGAAGAACAGCAGAAGAAAAAAGAAGAAACAGACGATATTAAATATGTTCTTTATAAAATGACAGAAGCATATAATTTAAAAGATAGCGACAACGTGAGACAATATGCTGTTCATTTAATGGATATTGCCTTAGAAAATCCTTTTGCTGATGAGACTCCTGAGTATTTTAAATTCGAAGAAATGAAAGAAGTATATTTAAAGCATAATATTCGTAAAGTTCATCTATTAGCGGAAGAGCTTTGTCAGATTATTAATTATACAGAAGTCGAACCTAAAGAGATTAAAAAAGTAAAAACAGAAGAACCTGAGAAAATTCTCGGAATCCCGGAAGAAGAAAAAGAAAAGAAATCTTGGTTCAAATTTTTACATCCTTGGAGGTGAGAATAATGACAGTGCGTGATCTCATAAAAGAACTACGTGACCTGCCACAGGATTTACCTGTAGTTACTGATTATAAAGAGATTACTGATATAGCTGTTGATGATAATTTTTATTTTTTGGACAAACATAATAAAAACGGCTATGACGTCAGTCCTGCTGTGATATTGGGGTGATATTATGACAATTAAAGAATTAAAAGAAATTTTGGAAGTGTATCCAGAGGACAGTATTGTTATGTATCGTCACAACAAGTTTGGCAGGATCGATATCGATGAAATAGATTATAAAGAAGAAGAATTGCTTTCTGGAGAAAAAATTAAAACTTTAACTTTAGAAGCAAGTTTTGAGGAGAGTTAATATGTTATATACAGAGTTTATTAACAAAGTAAAGGAAGAAACAATCATTCAGGCGGATAATGGATTTTGGTATCTTGAACCTGATTGGCGACATATTATGTATACGTTAAAATTAGATCCAGCTCAGGTTACTGACTATACTTTTGGCTGGACTGAAATTGAAAATATTTTAATGCTTGAATCTGAAAAACGAAATGTAATTGAATCTAAAAAAGGAAAAGTTGTTGAATGGATTTATGATATTATTACAACTAAGATTGAACCAGCTATATTAGAAGAAGAAACAGATTATATTAAAGCTGTGACGGATTTTATGAAACAAAATCATATTACAAAAGAAAATGAAGATGCAGAATGGAATAAATTTAAAGAAACTTAACGGGGAGTGCCTTTTATGGCACTCCCCTATTTTTCATAATTGATCTTCATCATTTGAGTTAATTAAACACATTAACTCATTTTGATCCTCATCTCCGTAGGATTCTTTTTGTCCTTGCAGCATTGTTTGGGCTGCTTTTTTTAACCATTCAGGTTCGAAGTCTTCTTCGAACTGTTTATCTTTGTTTTCTTTTTTCATATATATTATCTCCTTTCGTATATAGTTTACACACAAAAGGAGTGAAAGTCAAAATTCGGAAATTTCAGAGTTTATCTGTTTATATATAACTAAACTGAAAAGGAGAAATATTTATGCCGTGGAATGAAATTAAACTTAATATATCTGCTAACATGGACTTTGGAGATGCGAAACAACAAATTAGTACCATTAAACAAGGCATTGATGGATTAAAAACAAGTATTTCGGAAATGCCAAATGTTAGTAAAATTCTTGATAATTCATTTGAACGTTCAGTTACTGTTGTTGACGCATTAAATGACAAATTAGAGAAGCTTCAAAATAAAACATATTCTTCCGATGCTGAGCGTGTTGCGCTTGAGCGTGGTGCAAATAATAATATTTTAGAGCTTAATGCTTTAAGAGATGTTCAGCTTGGTACAACATCTTATAGTGCGCAAATAGCAAAACAATGGTTTGGAGATCTTCCATCTGCTGTGCAACATCAGTTTGATACTATTGCTCCACAATTAACTTCTATCGTTCGGAGTAGAATAAGTAGCTTAAGTAAAGCAGGCAGTTCAATTCTCTCAAAAGACGTAGGACAAATTGCAAAAGAATTAACAGGCGGAACTAACCCAACAAAAATGGACCCTGCAATAAGAGGTTTATTAAACAAACATGGCTTATCTAATACAGATGCTGAATTCAACCTTGATAGGATGATTGAGTATCTTATTCCGTCTATTACTCCAGCTAACATGAATAAAATTTACCAGAAGGCAAGATACGGTCATGTTAGACAAAATGTAAGTGCTGGGTTATATACAGGTAAACCAGAAGACTTATTTCCCGAGTCTTTCAAGGCAACTTTCAGATCTCAGGGCCGGGACTTTCAGACGTTTGATAAGTCATATCAGTCGATGGTGCTCGACACTGCTTATAGAAAACAGCTTGATAATATTCTAAAAAACAATTCTGTTGCAGTAAAAGCTGCAATAGCCTCTGGTATTAGCAGAAGAGATGAACGTGGCGTACTTGAAACTAAAGACGAAATTTCAAGATCTGAATGGGAAGGATTTAGAAAAGCTTTATATGATGATCTTTTAGTTAGAGTTTCTGGTTATAAGGGCAATGCTATTGATGCATATAAAGCAACAGGATCAGATAAAAGAACGTTAATGCAACGTTTAACATCCTCTACGTCAGGCAGAGCAATGCTTGCCATGCAAGACATTGAAGGTATGGAAGATACTCGTGCATGGACAAATTCTGCCAATCCTAACACGTGGAGTAAACTTCAAGGAGAAGGCAAACGTATTCAAGATCAGCTTGTAGTATCTAAATATTCTCCATTTACAGGCGATAAAGTTGCATTAGGCGATCCTAGGAGTGTTATGATCTCTGAAAGTCATAATACAAGACTTTTGGGTGGCGGTAAATGGAAAAACAACCAAGACGTGAGCGATACAATTCGTATTGTATCATTAGCTGGATATGATGCGAAAAATCCAGAACATCAAAAGTTTTTAGAAAACCTTTTTAATCCAAATGGCGCTCAATTAGGCAATGCCAAGTTTATCGCACAGAGTATTCATGGCACAGGTCAGGACACTATTGTTCGTATGATTGAGCAAAATGCTTTTAATAGAGTTAACGAGCAAGAAGCGGAATGGATTAGAAACCATCCTGATGAAGCTGTTCGTGGTATTCGTGGTACATATTGGCGCGGTTTCGACGACGCAGAAATAGATCGTTTAATTCAAAACGGCGTTGGCGGTAAAGATGGTATTACTGCACAGAAGTATGGTAAGCATCTTGAAATGCTTAACAAAGCATGGACGAATACATCAGACCTTGGGATAAATATAGACGGTAAACGTTTTGCTGTAGTTGATACAAGTCGGTTAAAAGATCAACTTGGCGGAGTGTCCCCCGGAGACGGCGGTGCTTTCTTTGCAAGTTCAGTTATGCCACATTCTGGTCAATTCAGAGGCGGAGTCGGTCTTAAAGGTTCTGCGTTTGTTTTTGAAGGGAACGACTTAAGAGCGTTTGGCAAGAAAACTGGTTTACTTGACGAACAAGGTCGTTTAATGGCTCCTGGTCCGAACGGCGAATTATTTAATATCGCAGATTATCAAGGATATATACCGATGGATGTTATTAAGAACCAAGGTGTTCTTAAAGACGAAAATGGTAATTATGTATCTGGCGATATCGCAAGTAGAAGGTTCACCGCATTATTACAGCGTCATCCTATGAGTTATCATGCTGACTATGACTTAGATCAAGTTGCTTCAGATAACTTAGGTACTCAGATGTCGTCTTTTATGATGTTTTCTCCTGAATTAAGACAACATCAAATTGAAATGGCAATGAGGCGAATGCAAGAACTTGATACCGAAGAAGGTCAGTTGAAATATGTATTCGGCAATAAAGAAGACTATCTAAGTCGAAAGGTTAATCCTTTATTCGGTGGCAATTCACAGTTATTAGCGTCAACAGAAGCTCGTTCACGAATTGATAATATGCGAGCTTCTCTTTACAACGACTTAATTGCTGGTAAATATATCAACTTTGACAACGATGACAAAATTGCAAACCTTCGCGCTGCAGCAAGCCCTTTAGCGACGATATTGTTGGCTAAAGATGGGACTGTTCCAGATGCGTCTATTGCGAAAGCTCGCTCATATTTAGACAAAGAAGCAAACGCTCGATTATCCGACCAAGATATTCGAGATATGATCATTTTACCGCAAGGTAAAGTGCTTGACTTTAACAGAAAAGATCAAGCCAATGTAGCGGTTGTTCGCTCTCCTACTGGATACGGCAATATGTACTATGCGCAGAATTTGGCAGCTGACGCAGAACCTATTTATAAAGGATTTGGCATATCAACTTCTACAGGAATGTATGTTTCTGAAAAAGATAGACGAATTCTTCAAGGCATGGACTACGATGCAGACCAAGTAAAAGCAATTTACGATAAAGAACTTGCCGATGCGGTACAAGCTTCTTTAAAACGAATGGGTGCATACAAAGACTCGGATGTTAAAGGTGAAGATATTGTATATACGCCAGAACAATTAAAGAGCTGGTCTGTTCAAAATAGACTTCAAGCAGAACGCAATTTGTATGCGACTATGCCAATGGGTACAGGTTCTTCTGGTATCAGAATAATGCAGGTCGACTATTCAAGACCAGAAAACCAAGCGCTTGTATATGCGGCTCAGAGAATGGCAGGTATATATGATATTGGTTCTACTCCTAAAAAAGCACAAACTTATACTTTAGAAAAAGATGATCCTGTTTGGGCTGCTTTAGGTTTAGGTAAAGAATATACTAAATTCTCAGAAAAGCGTACAGATCTGTTTAAGTTTGACGAAGACATGATCGTATCCCCAGATCGTAAAAACGCTGTAAAAACTCGTGAAGGTACGTATATAGATGCGAGTCATCCAGATATATATAAAGCATCCAATGGAGAATATATCAATTTAAGAGCCCTTAGAGATATGGGCATCGATGAAATTAACTTGCCTTCTAGATATATGTCAAACCATATGATGGCTATTGCTCAAGCAAACCAGCTTTATCGCACAGGCAATGTTGATCCCACTCAAATGGATGCTATATATGAAGCAATGGATAAACAGCTCGGATATGGTGATGCTGGTCCTGAACGCATCAAACTGATGCAGACGATGCGTATGCTTCATCATCAATTTGGCACAGGCGAGAGAGCTTATATTACAAATGATGAAGGTCAATATATTCAAGGCTTAATAAATGCTGCTGCTGCTGAATTGACGTTAGCTGCAGATGATTATAGAGATCCAACTACTGGTAAATTCATGTTAGGCGATAAAGCCTATGACACTAAAGAGCAGTGGGCTAAAGCACAAGAAGCCAGATATGGTATTAGAACTGCAAGAAACGCCATAGATCAATTCGGTATGCTTGAAAGCGATCTTGTTCGTACATATGGCGATGACTTTAGAACTAATTTTGTAAATGCAACAGATGCTGTAGGACAAACACTTGTATCAAAAGTTGTTGAGCTTCGCAAACAGGCTGAGGCATTTAAAGAACCAGAACAACCGAAAGAACCTGCAAAACCAGAAACTGCAATTGTTGCTAACAATAATATCATCAGAGATGAAAAAGGCAATATTGTTTATGAAGATAAAAATACTGGCAATTTGGTTTATGTTGAAAATCCAAAAGCTTCGGGTTCTGCAAGTATGCCTATTCAAGGCGGGACGTCTACAAACCAGTCTGAAAGTGCTGACGCGATATGGGGACCGCAAACGCCTAAAAAAGCAGAGCAAACAGAACAAAGAGAAAAAGTTCTTGCAGATTTAAGTAAATATGAACATGCTTTAGAAGTAGGAAATAGGTTTAACCAGATATTATCAGACACAAGAACCTATGGGGACGAACTTTGGAGAGAGCAAAGAGGAAAAGAGAATAAATTAAATGATGAAAAGACATTGGCAGAACGTCAATATAATTATTTACAATATCGTACTTTTGAAAATTTACAACCCTTAAACGCTCTTGAAGAAGAACTTGCATCTGATGCAGCTTTTACAGGAACAAAAGATTTAGAAGATCAACGTTCGGCTTGGATGTCTCAGATAGCACAAGCAAGAGATAAAGTTACTGAAAACATGCATAAAAGTTTTACAAACGGAATAATGCTTGATGCTAAACAGCTTGAAGATGATATTACAAAAGAATTAAACGGTTTTGGTTTAAGCAAACAAAAAGAGACACTAAATAAATATGATGAAAGAATATCCAAGCAGCAAAATGGTATTACGTGGATGCAAAACCGTCTTGATAAAGGTTTGGTTGATTCTGCATACCAAAAGCAATACGAAGATGCTATTAAAGTCGCTAACCAACGTATTGCAAATGCTCAAGATGCTAGAGCAAGTTTAGCAGCTGAATACACAACACAAAACGAGACGGCTGGCAGACTGGCTTTAGAGTCATTACAGATAAAACAAGGCTTAAAGAGTAAAAATTCTTTATCTGTTATTTCAGCCGCAAGAAAACAAGAGATAAATACTCTTAGAAAGCAAGTTGGTAACCAGTATAATGAAGGTCAATATTCCAAAAATGAATACGATAGGATAAATGAAGGGTTAGACCAGCTTGAAAGAAGAGCTAATCCAGCAATGATTGCTCTTGGTCAGGGTGCCAAAATTCTTAAAACAGAGTTTAAATCAACGTTTGGATATATGTCCAACATGTTTACCAGACGTTTGTTCCAGTCTGCAATTTCAGAGACAACAAACTTTGTAAAACAGTTTGATGCGTCGATGAACACTATTCAGATGATCACTCTAAAAACAGATGAACAAATTTCTACCCTTGGAGATACATTAATCGATAAAGCTAAAGAAATGAAAGTATCAGTAGCTGAGATTACTCAGTCCGCTGCTACACTTTATCGTCAAGGATTAAGTGATCAAGAAGTAGATGAACGTCTTGGTGTTATTTCTAAATTCTCTAAAGTTTCCGGTACAAAAGTAGATGCCGCAACAAAGCTTATTACTGTCGCAATGAATACAGGTCTTGTTTCTCAGGCAGAACAAGCCGCAGATATAGTTACTGCATTGGGCGATAATGCCGCTACAAATGCCGCAGAAATCGAAAAAGGCATTGAAAAGGCTGGTGCAGCTGCTGCCGCAGACGGAACTACTTTTGCACAGCTTTCAGCTATGTTAACTGCTATCACATCTACTACTCAAATAGGTGGTAATGTAGCAGGTCGTACATTAAATACTATTTTTGGACGTATGAATAAGATCGGAACAAACGAACTTATCTACGACGAAAATGGTAATGCTGTAAGTGGTTCTGCTGTTGCAAAGCTTCTTGAAGAAGAAGGCATAAGAATGTACGACGAATACGGAAATAAACGTAGTTCGTTTGATACATTGTTCGCGTTATCTCAAAAATGGGAGAGCTTATCTGATGCTAAACAACAGCAATTTGCTAACGCAATAGCTGGCACAAGACAGTATTCTAACTTTGCCGCTATTATGTCTGGTATGTCAGAAGGTAAAGTTGGTGAATATTTACAATTAGCAGGAGAATCTGAAGGAATAACAGACAGAAAGTATGAGATCTATACAAAATCCTTAAATGCATCGTTAACAGATTTAAGAAACACATGGGACGGACTGGTCCATGATATGACAGATAGCGGTGCGTTGACGGGCGGATTAGGATTCCTCACTAATTTTATAGAAGGAATAGATAAAGCAAATAATTCTTTAGGTGGACTTGGCGTTACCTTAGCGGGCATTTTACCTTCTTTGATGATAATGGGAGGGTTAAAGTCTGGATCTTTAGTTGGCGCTGGAGTCGCAGCCGCCGGATTAGGCATTGCTGCCATTGTATCTGCTATTGGAAACCAAAAGTCTTCAGAAGAGCAATATCAAGAGATAATTGATAATATTAACAATAGATATAATTCAAGAAACGAAGAAGTCGAAAAAGCTAGAACTTTATTTAATAAGGGAGACAACAGATCAGAAGAAGAAGAAAAAGAATACGATAGGCTTCTTCGTAACCTATCGATTACTGTTGAATCTGGAGATCTCGATACCGTAAATAAACAGACAAACGAACAAAGAAGGCAGAATGCAGAAAACATTATTCAGCAAGCGAGCGATAAGAATGACCTTTCAAGAGTTCGTGAGATGATTCGTAATAGAAATAAAACTAATAAATTAATCGAAGATGAGATAAATAAAGCCGTTAGAGAAGATGAAGAAAACGAAGCAAATCTAGGTAGTCAGGCGTTGCAAACATTGTTTGCAGGCGAATATAATACTGAAACGATGAACGCTTTGCTGAGGGAAGGCAAAGGTGCACCAACGTATGTCCAAGGACAATTACTTAATTTATATAATGAAATTAGTAGTTCTGACGCCTTCGAAAAAATTAAAAGAGATTATAACGTAAGTGATGAAAATCTGAAAAATGCGTTTATTAACAGTTGGAATAATGGAGGTTGGCATACTGATTTTGCTTCTGGTAGTGCAACAGATGCATTATATACGTTAATGCAAGATTATTGGTCGCATACGTATACACCAACTGTAAAGCGGCAGACAGTTGCTAAGGAAAATTATATACAATATCTATCCGATATGGCTTTGCCTTTAGATGAAAATGAAATCGAAGCTTTAGCTGAAGATCTAACAAATAGATATCTTGAAAATGGTGGGGATTTCTTTAGTTATATTTCTGATGCACTTAGTTTGTCACAAGATAATTATACTATTGATTCTATTGCTGAAAGCGCAAGAAACCGTTTAAAAGAAATAGGATATAACAAAAACGAAAAAGCAAAGAAATTTGAAAGTGCAAATTTAGATTATATTCAAAACGGATATTATTACGATAATAAAACTGGTCAATATTTAACGTCAGAACAAGCTGAAAAACAAATCGACACATACAACGATAGGATTACCAAGTTTGAAAAAGCATACAATGATATAGAAGCTGAATATCGTAGTTCAGAAGGTATATCCGAAGAAGATCAAAAGAAAGCAATCAATAAGCTGAATAATAAATTATATTCTGCTGGTATTAAGTTTACAGGTAATTTCTTTGATTTTATGAATAATACAACAGATGATCTTGTAAACTTTATTGAAGATTTGGAAGCACCAGAACAAAGTATTAAACCTGATTTTTCTGCATACAAAGATCATTTTAGAGCACAAGCACAGTCAACATATAATACGTGGGAAAGTAAGAACCAACTTCCTCTTATTGCTACCCGTATGTATGAAATGATTCTAGATAACGGTCTAAACGATTTACAAAGTTTATATGATTATGTAGTTAAAGAAGATATTGGTAACTGGGAAATTCTTAACCAAAGTGAAGATTTTGCTAAATTAGCACTAAGAATACAACGTGACGAAACTTCTGGAAAAATTTTAAACGGCGATGAATTGTATCAACAATATATCGACGCATTATTATCAACTTCTGGCGAGTACAACCAAAGAAATTTGTCTAATGTAGAGAAAGGCGATAAGTTAAGTAAAGCAATAGATAAATTAGAAGATGGATATTACTTATCTTATGACTTACAACAAAAAGCTATAGACATAGATTATCAAAATTATCAAAATAAAATAAAAGAACAGCGTGAAAAAGATCTTGGTTACGCAAAAGACACGCCAGAGGCTATTCAGCAATGGAACGCAGCACATCCATTTGCAACAACTAGAGATCAATTTATAAAAGAATCTGGCTGGATAGATCGTTTAGAACAAGTAATGGGCGAAGATGAAATAGCATTAGTTTCTGAGATTGCAGGTGCTAATATTGCTAACAAGTATTTTAGAGGTGGAAAAGATAACCTTAATAGATTTGAATCAGCTTATATGCAAGAAATAATTTCAAATCTAATAAGCGGACAAGAAGGTTTAACTAAAACACAGCAATTAGCACATTTATCCGAGCTGCAAACAATGTCTGACAAAGACTTGAGAACATTGCAAAAATCTCCAGAAATTTTAAAAGCATATGGATATTCAGATATCGAAAAATATATTACAGCTAGATTAGCTGGTGAAGCAGCTAATCAAGAGCAGCTCAACATTATTGAGAATTTTAATAGGAATTTAGAAGAAGAAACTACCAAATATAATTTTAAATTTTCAGAAGATAAAAACGCTTCTAAATTACTTCAGAATTATATCGCTTGGACAGAAGGTTCTTTAACTGAACGTATGGGTATGATAAACCCGTACATTCAACAACAAAAGAGTTTAGCAAATGCTCAAGCTGCTCTTAATGCTGGAGTATCTACAGCTGAGGATCGTAATGCTTTAGCGTCTATTTTAGGTCTTGAGGATAAAGATATAAAAGATCTTATTAAGTCCGACAAAGGCAAGCAGGATCTTCAAAAAATGTTAAACGATAAAACAGGCAAAATGATTGAAGAGTTTGCCAAATCGTTCAGTATTAATCTTAGCGATGCTAATTGGGCAGATCAGTTAAGAGCAAAAGTATTAGCAGAACAGCCTGAATTATATGACTCAATAGACTCATTAATTGGTTCTTTGACCAATCTAATAGTTGATGCAGAAGGTCATGTTGTTAGTGCAGAAATTAATGGACAACGTACAACTCAAGCCGGAGACTATTACGAACAAGGATTAGAAGATTACGAAAAACAGACACGAACTGCTAGAGCTGCAAGTTGGATACAACAATATCAGGATGAAATTAATAAAATTGTAAATTCAGAGTATGATATATATTACGATTCTACGGGAAGGCACAGCAAACAACGCAGCTACGCTGACGCATTAAATGAAATTGCAAAAAGGCATAGTCTTGATCCTGCTATAATGGCTGAATATTGGAATGCCACCAGAGTTGGTTTGAATGAAGCCGCTCCTGATTTACTTGAACTATATGATAATGCTCAGATATCTGGTGGTAAATACAAATACGATCTTAATCGTTCATTATTAAGTCGTTTATTTGGTGAAAACGTAAATGATCTTGGTAAGTTTGATAAATCAAAAATAGATCAAATTGGAGCTTCGATGCTTGCTGCAACGAAAGATACAGAAAGTGGAACTTATACTTTATGGTCTATTCTTGCTAATAATTACTCTGAGCTTCAAGATGCATTACAAGCATTTTCAAATAATGATTTAACATCTGCTCAAAAAGCACTTGATGAGTTCTTTAAAACTTTTGATAGCGAACGCTTAGATGAAATGTTGAAATATACAGAAGTATCAAAAGATTTTAAAGAAATACTTGTTGACCTTGGCAAAGGCGGTATCGAAACTGAACTTGCAATGGTTGAGTTAGATGCTACGCTTAGCCAACAATATAATGAACTTGTTGCGTTAAACAAAGTTAAGGATAAAGCAGGCAAACAAATAAAAGGCGACGATAGATCATATTTCTTATCTGCGACAGGTTTAAAGAAAGCTGATCTTGACAATCTTACAAAAGAACAAGTGTCAGCCCTTGCGGCAGCGCAAGAAAAAAAGAATGTACAAAATATTCAGAATGAACTTGTTGCTCTTGTAGAATCGTCTGGTGCAAAAATTGATTATTCAAAAATAATATTCAAAGAAGACGGAACTATTGATCTGTCTAGTGCTACAGAAGGATTAGAACAAGAATTTAAAGATAAGTGGAGTAATATTGAGTCTATTCTGAACAAAGTTGTAAAAGATGATTATATCAAAGTTAACTTCCCTATCTTGTTTGGTCTTGCAGGATATGATACAGGTTCTGGCAATATAGAAAAATTAGTAGATAAAAAAGAGCTTAAAAACGCAAAGAAAATTTTAACAGATACTTTAGATAAATTGTATGAAATAATGCCGGAAAGTGATAGATCTAAAGTTAAGTTTAATACTGATTTAACTATTGATACATCGAATTTAAAATCTGATCAAGCAAAAGTAGTAGAACAATGGAATACATATTGCAAAGAAAATCCATTAGTTGCTTCTGTTGCTGTTGCTGCTGCAGGTGGAGATACTGTTAAAGCGCAATCTGTTATTGCAAGCGGAGGATATAAAACATACGGTGAAGCTTTTGCAAATTTAATAAATATGGATAAATCAAAGCTTCAACAACTAGCTTTAGCTAATGAAGTTGCTGTAGCGATGACAGGTAAAACTAGTTATACTAAAAAATCTAGTGGTGGTGGAGTAGATCCGTTAACGAAACTTCTTAAAGAAATAGAATTTAAGATGAAAGAGCTTGAACATGAGCGTAAGATGACGCAAATTGAACAAGCGACCGCTAATAGATTAAATAATAGAGATGCATTTGTTTCATCTATAGATAACGAAGTAGCTGTTATTGAAAAGATGAGAGCTGCGCAAACAGAAAACATCGCAAAAATGGAAGAGCAGCAAAATGGATTAGATAAAACTTCTGATAAGTACATGCAACTTACAGAAAAGATTAACGCAGCAAAAGAATCTTTGGCTAATTATAATAATGAAATTGCTGAAGCTAAAGCAAAGAGAATTGAGTTCGTACAAGAAACCCAAGAAGAAACTGATAAATCAGGAACCCATAAACAAAACATGCTCAGTTCTTATGCTGAAAGAGCATTGGCTCAAGATCGGTTTAGTGATTATGTGCAATTAACAGAACAGAAAATGTCTGAAATACAAACTCAGCGCACAGAAAACGATGCTCAAATCGAAGAATGGAAGAATGAGCTTAAGCAATGGGAAGCTGACTCTGATCAGTGGAGAGAAGTTAGAGATAAAATATATGCTCTTGAAGAAGAAAACGCTGAACTTGATAATCAATTAGTACAAGAACAACTTGAACTAAATCAGCAAAAACTTTCTCAAATTGCCAAAATTCTTCAGCAAGATACTCAAACAGCAAACCATAATCAAAATATTGCTTCTGCTTATGGTAATTTCTATCAATCAAGCGGTTATAGAAATGAATACGAAAACATGATTCGTGAACAGCAAAAGAGTACTGCTGCAATTATTGCAGAGAATATGAAAGCTGAAGCCTCTGCTCGTAAACAGATGGAAACTCTTGAAGAAGGTTCTACTTCATGGTATGAAGCCCAAGCAGCTGTATATCAGTATTCTGAAGCTGTTGCTCAGGCAGAATTGTCTCAAATTGAACTTAACAAAGCTTTGACTCAAAGTAACATAGATAAAATAAACGAAGATTATTCAGATCAGACTCGTGAACTTTCACATGTGAACGAATTATTATCTCAACAGGCGCAAGAATATCTTAGTCTTAAAGATAATGAAGCTTATATGGAAGCTATGAGTCGATATATGGATAACCTTGGTAGTTTAACAAACGAAGCTAAAGAAAAACTTGACGCTTTAAATAAAACTTATCAAGAAGGTATGGCTAGCAAAACACTTGATCCAGAAACACAACGGCAACTTTTAGATGCTATTAACGAAGCTGAATCTGAGTATCAGAAATTCTTATTAGAACAATCTCAGAAACAGCGTGAAATTAATAAAGTTGCTTTAGATAAATTGTTTGAGGATCAAGACTGGGGCGCTTCTGAATATGATCATAATATTAAGCTTCTTGGGTATCAAACTAGTGTTTACCAGAACAATGGTGAATTAACTAACGTAAACACGATGATCGAAGAAGAGAACAATCTTCGTGGAAACAGAGTTAAAGTTCTTCAAGACGAGATTATCGAACTTGAAAAGCAAAAAGAATTATTTAAGGATGATCAAGAACAAGAAAAGCGTATTGTTGAGCAGATTAAGAAACATGAAGAAGCAATAGAACAAGAGAATACGCAAATTGATAAAAATAACAAGCTTCTTGAAGAAAATAAAAAGAAGATTATGCAAGTTCGTAAGACGTTAGAAGATGCTGTCGATAAAGAAATTGAAGCAGAAAAGAAACGTCAGCGCGAAATTCTTTCTGCTAATGTTTCTATGCAAGATACTATTGTCAATCTTCTTAAGAAACGCTTACAAGATGAATGGAATCTTAAAAAGAAAGACATAGAAAAAGAAAAAGAAAACCTTGCAGAATACAAGAGTTTGATTAATGAACGGTTTAATTATCGTAAAAAGGCTTCCGAGCAAGCAGACAAAGACGAGGAACTTGCAGAGTACAGACAGCAATTAGCTTTAATTGAAGCTGATCCTACTCGTACTAAAGACGCAAAAGAACTTCGTCGTAAAATTGAGGAGCTTGAAAAAGAAAATGCTTGGACTGTTGCCGAAGATGAAGTAGCTGCTGAGTCTGAACGTATCGACGATCAAATGGAAGGCATGGACAAATTTGTTCAATACAACGAAGAACTTTTAAACGAGATTCTTGGTGATGCAAATAACTTTGCAACAGAAATGAACGAAATTCTTTCTGGATCGTTCGAAGAATCCTACAATAAGATTCTTGAGTTTATGAGCAAAGAAAATGAAGCCTTTATGAAGAGTCTACCAGACGCTCAAAAGCAAATGATTCAAGGCTGGGAAGATACATGGAAAAAAGCTAACGATATTATTGATTCTAACTACCAATTAATCACAACTGTTCTTAGCGATAAAGATACATATATGGATTATATGCGTTCTATTGACAGGACATATCGGTTATATGAAGAAAACGGCGACAAAAATTCCATGAGGATTCTTGAACAGCAATGGGGAGAATACTACGATAATTATATTAACTCTGTTAAAACGGGTGCGGAATTTGATGAACACACTCATACGTTAACAGATGTTGTTTCTAAAATTGACGAACTTGAAGATAACATTTTCAAAGTCGATATTAAAACAATAGACGGAAAGGCTCCAGATGTTTATGGCTTAGATAGTTCTAATGTTTCTACAATTGATTTTTCTACTGGAGAAGGATTAAGTCTTGCAGATTTATCAGGATTATATTATGTTGCTCCTACTGTTACAGAAACATCATCCGCTTCTGCTGCAGACAGTGGGAATGGAGATAATGGAGGACCTGGCGCAAAGAAATATACAGGCGTTGGAGCAGGACAAAAAACAAAAGAATATGCAACAGAAAAAGAAGCATTAGAAGCTATTAACGAACAACTTGCGAAAGAAGATGTTCATGGTGCTGTTGCTGTTCCGATAGTTGTTACAAGCCAAGAAGAAGCAGATAAAATTATCGGGATAAACAATAAAGTAAACGAAGAAAGTAGAAAAACAAATCAGCTTTCAGAGTTCGATAAAATAGATCAAGCTTATAACGCAACAATCGAGAGAGCAAATAAAGCAATAGAAGAATCTAATAAAGTACTTCAAGAATTTTATGAAATAACAGGTCAAACAAAAGGTCCTCACGCCAATGGTGGATTAATTGATTATACAGGACTTGCTTGGGTTGATGGAACTATGCAACGTCCCGAGTCTTTCTTAGATTCAACAGATACTAAACTTCTTCGTTCTATGCTTGATACATTTACTTATGTTAAGAATTCTCCATACATGTCTTACATAGATCCGTCTATGTATAACAACAACACAAATGTAGGAGATATCAACATTACGATTAACCAAGCCGAAATTAACTCTGATGCAGACGTAGATAACTTAGCAAAACGTGTTGGACAAGCTTTTACAAAGGAATTACAGCGCAACGGATTAAATTTATCAGGTTATGCTTTCGGTTAAGATTCTTCGGGAAGGGCGCTTTTATTGCGCCCTTCCCTACTTTCTTTTCAAATCATTATTATTTCTTTTCATTTCATTAACAATAAGACATTTCCAAGTTGACTATAAAGGAAAGAAACAAAGAAAGGTGGTGACCGTATGAAAGGCGGATTTTCTTTCTGTGGAGTAGATATTTTTGATATTGGATTAGAATATGCTCCAGAAAACAAAGATACCTATGTTTATGCTCCGGCTGAATCCAACATGCATGAAGAAACTTTCGAAGGACATGATGGTGGTTACTCATACGGCGCATCAAAACAACCCAAAGTTTTTACATTAAGATGCTACTACGAAGAAAAACATATAGCCCAAGGCGTATTAGCAAAAACTTTAGATTTATTTAGGGTTGGTAGAAAAGGAATGTTAATTTTTAAGCGCAGACCATGGTGTTATTATTATGCAACTGTAACGGCAAATCCAGATATAAGCCAGATATATAACTATTTGAATGGTGTTGTTACAATTACGATGAAAGCTTATTATCCATATGCTCGTGGTTATAACGTTACAGATGATGCTAACGAAGATGCTGCACATAAGCACCTTTTTTACAGTGAAATTTTTGATCCACATCATTTTGATATGATGAAAAATACTGCTATTTTAGATAAAGCATACATGGTGCCTGACATGACTTTTAATAATATTTCATCTCAAAAGTCTATTATTTTATATAACCCGGGCACAGAAAAAGCGAAAGTGGATATTATTATTTCTGGCACAGCGGGTAATGGCGTTACAATATACAACAATGCAACGCAACAATCTTGCAAGTATGTTGCATTCAACACAAATAATAATGATTATATTTACACAGATGGAATCAACGGAAAGACTGTTTTAGACTCAGATGGGAACAAGTCACTTGCATTTCTTTATCATGATCATGGATTTATAGAGTTAGAACCAGCCTTCCCTATTTTACGCGACTTATACGTTTCTTACAACAACTCACTTGTTGTTGCAACGAATATTTTATATCAGGAAGAAGGAGAAAAAGAGTGGTATATAGGTAAATACATATATATTGGAATCGATTCTTTTGGAGACTGGTATAAAATAAATAAATGTATTGATAAACACACTTTAGAGTTAACTAAAAATACACAAATGTCTGGAATATGTAAGACTAGTATTGTTTCTATGAACGAAATAACAATAACACCAACACAAGGAACGAGTCTTAAAAGACTCTCTTTTATTTATAAGCCTACTTATTCTTAATCTTTGCAAGAAGGGAGTATTAAGGTTATGCAAAGAACTTTAAGTTTAGACGTATATGATTATGCAGGACATGCTTTGTGTAACCTGTATGACAGTACTAACGATATAGTTGGGCAAGCACATGATGTTTACGTTAATACAGAAAGAAACGGATTTAAACAATTAAAGTTTTGTTTACCTTCTGAATGCAATGGAGAAAGAAATTATCGGTTAGATTTTTTAGTATCTGATTATCGTATTCGTTTTAGAGAAGTTAAAGATAAGCAGACAGAAATTGACTGGTTCTTAATTTCAGAATCAAAAGTCACACATAATAACTTTTCAACCGATTACGAAATCCAAGCTGGGCATATTTCTCAACTACTTAACACTAAAAATCTAAATCTTGAATTTTCCGACGACGAAGGCAACAATACAGGCACAATCAAACAAATTGCAGAAACAATTCTTGAAGGAACCGGGTGGCATTTAGGATATGTTCCTGTATTCTTAGAAGAAGATAAATACAATTTAGCAGGAAAAGAAAAGGTTCGTTCTTTTACAGCTTCAGCCAAAACTGGAGCGTTTAAGATGATGAACGATCTTTGCGAAATGTTTGATGCTAAACCTATATATCATGGAGAAGGAACATACGAAGAAGACGGTGTTCAAAAGGTTGGACGTACAGTCGATATTCTACCAATAAATCCTTTCTCTGAAAAACTTGACGAAGGTGTTATTCCTCCAGACTTAAACGAAAATAAAGTTTTAGAACTTTATTATGATAAGAGCATAGGAAACATTTCAAGAACGCTTAATACAGAAAATCTTGTTACTGTTCTTACTGCTTACGGTTCTTACGGAGATAGAAATGGGTTAGCATCCTTACAAAACGCAGAACATGCTGAAATTACTTTCGGTTCTTTATCAGCAGGAAATTACAAGTTTGTTCACAATCAGGCAAATTATTATTTTTCTACAAACAGACAAACAACGAATCTTAAATGGTCTTCTTTAGACTTCGTTTCCAGAAGTTATGTTTACGATGGAACATATTTGTTTGAAATTTATAAAGAACCACAAGAAGGTATCAACTATACTACTTTATCTGTTCAACCTGTTTACGTTAAGAATAAAATTCCTTATATAATGGACTTTTCTTATTATCGTAAAATCGGTTTGTTAACGGACGAAATGTTATTAGAATTAGCACAAGCACAAACTGAACTTCCTGCGAAACATATTGCAGCAGAAGAAGCTTCGTTAGCTTTGTCGAGTGCCAAGGAAGAGCTGTCTAATACTGCTTCATCTGGAAATGGTTTTTTAATGTTAGATATTTCTAGTTCAGACATTGTGGACGGGCAATTTCAATTAACATTAAAAAAGTCTACATATCCAGATGGTGTAATATTCAGGTCTGATTACGACGAATCAAAACGAAACTATTTTTCCATTAATACGGCTGTCGGAATAAAAAACAGCGGTGAAGCTATTGCAGGCAAAGGCGCTGTTGTTTATGTTGTTCATCAAGGCAACCCTACTAAATGGGAAAAGTCTTACGTAAAAGCCTTAGGCAACGGAACAGACGATTATTACAGAGACAGTCTTGGAAACACTTATTATCTTCACACTAAAGTTCATAGAGAAGATTACGATCATTTTCCTGTTGTCGGAACAGTAAACATTATTTATATTGCAGACAATACAGAAAAAATGTATACATGGTTCAACAACGACTATCAGGAAATCCAAGCAAGCGGATATTTCTACGGACTAAACGAGTTTGAAGAACCATCCACAATTAAGTTATGGTCTACAGATGATACATGGCATAGCGGAGATAAAGTATATTTATTCTCGGCAGATGCTATCGCAGGCGTGTTCGGACCAAGAGAAGATAGTATTTATTCTAATAGAAAGTCTATCGAAGACACGGTTAAAGTTTCAACAGAAACTCACCCTGTTTATTTTATAGACGAAAATGACTCAGAACCATCTCCGAATGCATGTTTAACAAGTTATGGATGGTATTATAAATCATACCAAAACACATTTGCATTTGAAGATTTATATTTCTGTTGGGGAACGAATGGAGATCTCGGATGGAGTAAAGTTTACGTCAGCAATAGCGACGATAACCCAGAAAAGATTTCCGTTATAAGCGGATATAACTATTATTATTCTCTTAAGCGTTCTTTAGCCTATATAGTATCTGGTTCATCCTATGTACCAATTAATAACACAGTAGAAGAAAAAGCTATTAACAATGCTTTTGCTGTTGTTATAGACGGATGTATAAACCAAGAAATACTAACTAAAGGCGTTAGCGAAAGATATAATTATAACGATAGTTATACATCTTTACCTATCGGCAACTATGCTTTCAAGAACGAATATAATAATTATTGGTTGTTTACCACCGATATGGTTATTCAAAACCCTTCTTTGATTCATTATATTTCTGCTGACAAAATTCTCTGGCAGGATAATGACGAACATCATATTCTAAAATCAGTAGAACATTCTTTTAGAGTATTAGACTTCCCAAAGAAAAATGAATTAGACGATGTTGTGTTTTCAAAGATGGGTTATTCTAATGGAGAATTTTTACCTGAAGGAAACAAACAAGTAGGACAAATAAACGGTATTCACGACAATGTTGAATATCAGTTTAGTTTACCTTCTGGTTCTATTGTTGTATGTCGGAACGAGAATAACGTTGTATTAGCAGAGAAAACAACTTCTCCTTTTACAACTCCAAACCATACAACAAATATTAGAATCGTTGCGAACAGTGTCCCTACCAGCTCTCATTATTTAAGAGTTAAAGATTACAACAAAGTATTTTTCTCCAAGAATAAAAAATACACTATATTAAATTCAACTGCGGCTGGAGAAAAGCTTGGCATGCCTTATTTAATGGATAAATTCATAGACTTATGTCACGAAGCATATCAAGTCAAATTGCCAGCTTTAAAAGCAGCCCAACAAGATATAATAGATATCAATTTACATCTTTCCGATCTTTTAGGCGATATGTACCGAGAAGGATATTGGCAAGATAATAACTTTGTCGAAGGTGATGAAGACAAGCTTTATTCAGATGCCTTAGACAATTTGAAAGAAATTTCACATCCTCAAGCAACATACGATTTTAGGTACCTAGACCTGTATGGCGTTGACGATAATCTTGATGCTTCAATTAAGGTAGAATACCCGGATATTGACACAGAGTATGCCGCGCACCTGGTTGATCCAGATATAGATACGAACAGATGGGCATATATCGACAAGTTAAATAAATGCTACGATAAAACATGGAAAACACAAATAGAAGTAAACACAAGATTATCGATGATCGGGCAGCAAAGCTTCACCGATGTCTTAGCAAAAATAGCAGAAGTTGCAAACGAAACTAAAGCAAAACAAACTATTTATTCTAAAGCAGAAGGTATCGGCAATGCGGGTCAGTTAGCGGCAGAAAAACTTGAAGGTCTTATTCAGGCTAATAAAATTTATATACTAGGTGGAACTTCCAACTGGTATACAGATTCAAAAGGCAACATTGTGTTCGAGGATGCCGATGGCAACTCTGCAATGATGTTGACCGGACGAGGCTTGATGATCGCAAATTCAAAAGATGAATATGGGGATTGGGATTGGAGAACTGCTCTTTCGGGTAAAGGTTTTAACTGCGACGTTATCGCAACAGGAGAATTTTCCGCAAAGCATATTATCGCAGGTACAATTACAACAGATAAGTTATCTTCTATGGTAGGACAGGAACTTGAAATTAGCAGCAATAAAGCGCTCATGCTCTATGCTACTGTTGACGGAACACGTCCAGTAGATGGTTTAGAAACCAAACATCCAAATGAAGGTGACTCGTATATCAAAATTGCAGCCAAAGATGGAAATACTCCTGCATATATTGATATTCAGTCTGGCGGTAATCTTAATCTATATGGAGGGTCAAGCGCCAGAATTGAATCAGGCGGAAAACTTGATTTAGTTGGTGCTACATTAAATCTTGAATCTCAAGGCAAAATAGCAATTAAAAGCGGAACCACCTTAGACGTACAGTCAGGTGGTGTTCTTTTAATTGATACAAGTAACTTCAAAATCCAAAAGAATAGTACCACCAACGAGTATGATGTTACTGTAAAAGGCAATATTACTACTACTGGCGGTAAGATAGCCGGATTTACAATAGGTTCTGCAACGGGTAGAGACTATATGTATGCTGGCGGAAAAACATCGCTTGACTCTTCAGGTACAGGTATTTACATCGGTACAGACGGTATTAACATTGCAAACAAGTTTAAATTTTCTACAGACGGCAATACAGCCTCCTTAAATGTAAATGCTTCAAATATAACATTAGGAGACTTAAACCAAACATTAGGCGCTAAACTTACTAGTATAGATAACAATACAACAACTTTTTATTGTACTACTGCTCAAATGACAGGCAAGTCTTACACTAAAGGAAACACTTGGACTTGCACAGATACAATAAACAATAAACAATATTTCTATATTTATCGATGCATTCAGACACGAAGCAACGCAACCGCAGCACAAGTCACTTCTGACTGGGTTTTGACTGGTACTGCTGTAACAGCAGGAGCTAGTCTTGATATCAATGCAAGTACTGGCACTATTAATATGGTCGCTGCTAATTCTATTAATATTGCAGCAGGCGCTACTATAAGCGTAGCCGCGAACAAAACATTGTCTTTATTGGCAGGTAATGCATCTGGTACAAATCACGCTAATCCAACTGGAAGTGGCGGAACTGTCTTAATAGGCAATTCGTCATCTCCTTTTACGATTGGATCTGACTATTATACTTATTCGTCTAGCAACAAGTATATCCGTGCTTACATTCGTAATGGGATAGAATCAATTTTAGATTCGTCACATACAGGTGTTTATGTTGGAACTGACGGTATTAACTTAAGAAGTACAAACTATTATTTCAAATTTGATACTAAAGGTGATGCTGGCGCTGAGTTTAAAGTTAATGCAGCAAAAGTAAGTTTAGGCAATATAACACTTAGCACTAAACTTTCTAACATGGAGTCTGCAACAACAACAGCGCAAACTACTGCAGATAATGCAGCGTCAGCTGCAAGTTCAGCTAATACAAATGCTAACTCTCGAGCAAAAACTTGGTATTGTCCTTCTACTGGAACTGGAAATATCACGACAAAAGATTATCATGCCGGAGATATTTGGTATGAGACTACTAGTGGATATGGGTATCAATATGTATGCAAACAAGTAAGCAGCACAAAAAACAATAGTGCTGACTGGGCATTGGTAGGAACGTCTGTTACCAAAGGAGCTAAATTGCAAGTAGATGCCGCCGCAGGAACAATTAATATGGTTTCTGCAAACACTATTTCTATTGCTGCTGGTGCGACCGTGTCTATCACAGCAAATCAAAAGCTAGCATTTACAACAGCAGGAACAATTGAAATTGGAAATGGAGTAAAACCATTTACAATAGGCGCTACAACTGGTACTAGTGGTCATGCATATATTTATAACGGTGTAACAAGCACAGGTGATACTGCTCATGATGGCATTTACATCGGGACAGACGGTATTACTTTGGGTAAAGGTGTATTCAAAGTAACTACAGCAGGCGCATTAACTGCAACATCAGCTGACATTACAGGTAAAATTACTGCAACTAGTGGTCAGATTGCGGGATGGTATATTGGCACAGACTATATTGGAACTGGAGCTAGCGCAGCAGCAAGTAAAGTAGGCATAGGAACAGGTACAGGAGACTCTAATTATGTGTTCTGGGCCGGAAATAGTAATAATCAAGCGAATGCTGCATTCACTGTAACTGCAAACGGTACAGTTAAAGCAACAAAAGCAACAATTGAAGGCAAAGTAACCGCTACAAGTGGCGAAATTGCAGGATGGAAAATAGGTGTATTTACAAACGGTGGCGGATGGATTTGTGATGGTAACGGACCAAACAATTCTAGTATGGGCCTTCAATATTCTCCATCCAGTACAAGCGCATATTCCATGTTCTTTGCCGGAGGTACTCCTGGTTCGTCTGGAACTGCAAAGTTTAAAGTAACAAATCAAGGTTACTTAACTGCAAAATACGGCGAAATTGCCGGATGGGAAATTATGTCTACATCTTTAGGTAAAAATTACTCGTCTAACGGACATGCTTACAATGTCGAAATGGGCAAACAAAATAATTATGTTGGATATTGGATGGGTTCTGACACAGCTAGCAATGCTCCTCTTGCCATGGTTATGAATACAACCTCTGGTGTTAGTTATAACGACGCATATTCTGTAACAGCTCCTGCTTATTATTGGGCTTGGTGGGATGCTAACGCAAGCGCATGGAGATATTACAGGTTCGACTTACAGGCAATGTGGAATGCGCATTTGTTTGTTGGATCATGATTATTTACAAAACATTAAAGGAGATTGATTATGAAACAGATTGATATTGTTAATGCGTACACAGCTTTAGAAACTTTATCAAACATAAAAGATTATCACGCTAAAGAACAGTGGGCTCTTTACTCTTTACGTAAAGAGCTCCGTTCTTTTATCGACTTTTATGAAGAACGTATAAGATCTTTAGCAACTAAATATGCAGAATTTGCAGATGAAAAAGGTATGCTTTATGGACAACGTTATACAGATTACATAAACGAAAAAACAGAATTAGATAATTTAGAAATTGAACAAACAATCAACAAAATAAAACTACCTATTGTTGACGGAATAACATTCTTAACTATCGAGTCTTTGGAGAGTTTTATAGACTTTATAGAACCTTAAAGGCAAATATATGAAAGGAAGTGATTAGGATGTTTAACCCCGGCGAAACAATAACACATGCATTTATCGTTCCGTTTGGTGCCAATGAACTAACAACGAATAATGCAAAAATATATATTACATATAAGCAAGGCGATGATGTTTTTCTTGAACGTTTGGTCACTTCCGGTTGGACAGAAGAAATGAGATCCGTTTCAAGGATCGAAATATCCTTTACGCAAAACGAAGCTTTACTATTTGAAGATCATCAACATTATATTATTCAGCTTAACGTAGAGATGAAAGGCGTAAGAATGGCTAGTCAGCCTATTAAAGGCAGTACTGGTGTTCAACTTAAGAGGGAGGTGATCCAGTAATGGCTGAATATACTTTTTTTGCAAAGTTTGATGAGTATGTCCCGCTTTATCGGGGATTAACTCAAATATGGGTTGGCACTGGTGACCCTCTCGATCCCGGAAACCCAGACGAGCCTGCGTATAATAGTGCTGGCATTTTATATGCAATGTTTATTAATGATCAGATTCAAACCGTTGGACCTGTTTCAGACTATCCTCTTGCATTGGAAGCTGGTTTTGAAGGCGACTTTCATGACTGGATTGCTTTCATGATTGCTACCGAAGAACATGTTATTAATGCTGAAAAATGGGCAATCGGTAAAATTAATGCAACTGCGCAGGATCAGTATACTGTTGGAAACAGCGCAAAAGAACAAGCGGAACGTTCTGCTATGTGGGCGGCAGGAACAACAGAAGGCACAGGAACTGCTACAAACAACTCTAAATATTGGGCAGAACAATCTAAGTCTTATACAAATGGCAAAGATTTAAACAATCAATCAGTTGAAGCAAGAGCTACGGATAATGCAGAATATTTTAAAAATCAAGCCAAATTATGGGCTAATAACGGTATCCAGGGAGACACTCCTAATTCTACAAATAACTCTCGTTATTGGGCTGAACAATCTAAAAGTTATTCGGATGGTAAAAGCTTAGACGACTCTACGACAATTCGTGGAACAGACAATGCTGAATATTATAAAGAAGAAGCAAGATTATGGGTTGGATCAGGAGAAACCCATGCGTCTGCTACGGATAATGCAATTTATTATAAAAATCAAGCTAAACTTTGGGCTAATAATGGTATTCAAGGAGATACTCCTGGAGCTACTAACAACTCTCGTTACTGGGCAGAACAGGCGAAAAGTTATTCTGATGGTAAAAGTTTAGATGATAGTTCAACTATCCGTGGAACAGATAATGCTGAATATTATAAAAACGAAGCAAAGGCATGGGCTGGATCTACTAATACTCATGCTTCTGCTACGGATAATGCTAAGTATTATTCTGAGCAATCAGCTGCTTCTGCTGCTGCCGCTGCTACAAGTGAGTTGAATGCATCAGCGTCTGAAACCGCTGCTGCTAGTTCTGCTTCGTTAGCTTCTACAAAAGCTTCAGAGTCAAGTACAAGTGCTACCAATTCGGCTGATTCTGCAGCGGCTGCTCTTGCAAGTGAAAATGCTGCGGCTGCATCTGAAACGAACGCAGCAACAAACGCTTCGTCTGCTTCTGTTTCTGCTGCAGATGCTCTTACGAGCGCAACTAACGCTGCGAATTCTGCGTCTGCTGCTTCATTATCTGAAAATAATGCTGCTCAAAGTGAGCTTAATGCAAGCGCCTCAGCAGCTAACGCTGCAACAAGCGAGTCCAATGCTGCTTTATCAGAAACAAATGCTGCAGCTTCAGAAGCGGCATCTAAAACTTCAGAAAATGCTGCTGCGTCAAGTGAATCAAACGCAGAAGCTTGGGCTGTCGGTAAGCGCGGTAATACAGACGTATCTCCTTCAGACGCTACGTATCATAATAATGCTAAATATTATTCAGAACAAGCTAACGTAAACGCCACTAATGCAGCAACAAGCGCTAACAATGCATTTACAAGCGAAACAAACGCATCAACAAGCGCTGTTAATGCGGCAGCAAGCGAAGCTAATGCTTCTACTTACGCAAATAATTCATTAGTAAGTTCACAATCTTCAGAAATGTGGGCAACAGGCGGATCGTCTGGTACTCCTAGCGCAACAAATAATGCAAAATACTATTCTGAATATATGGATAATAGGATTACTGCTCTAGGTAATTTTCTTTCAAGTGCAACAACAGAATATGCAAATAGTCAAGGTATAGCTATTCCTGTTTTTGGATGGAGCTCCGCTCCCTCTCCTGTTCAAGGTGAATACACATGGGCTAGAACTACATTCACATGGACGGATGGATCTCCGAGTACTATTGTTTATAATGTAACTTATACTGGACTAGACGCACATATTGATACTATATCAAGTTCACAAATTGATGCACTATTTTCTTAAGGAGTTGATCTTATGAAAATTATAGAAAAACTTTCGGAATACATCGATGAAGAAATTAGTGATGCTATGAAATATGCAAAATGCGCTTTAAATTATAAAGATGAGAATCCTGCTTTAGCAGACATGTTCATTCGACTTTCAGAAGAAGAAATGAAACATATGATGATATTACATGATCAGGTGGTCACTATTATAAACGAATATAAACGTAAAAACGGTGAACCTCCTGAAGCAATGAAGTCTGTGTATGATATTTTACATAGAAGACATATTGATAAAGCAGCCGAGGCTAAGGCTGCTATTTCTATGTATAAAGGAGTTTGATTTATATGAGCGGTATTAATTGGGGAGGCAACTCTATTTCTAATAACAATCCTTATAGCCTTATTTCGCAGAATAATTTTATGCAACAGATGTCTCCGCTCGCTGCTCCGCATTATGAAGTTATCAGAGTACAAGGCGAACCCGGAGTTGACATGTTTCAAATGGGACCGAACAGTTCTGTGTTGTTGTTAGACGAGACAGCGCCGATTGTCTGGTTTGTTCAGACAGATGGCGCAGGATATAAAACAAAGACTCCTTACGATGTAAGCTTACATGTCGATGAACCAAAACCTGATGTTAAAACTTTAGAAGATCGACTTATTTCTATTGATGAACGACTCCAGAAAATAGAAGGAGCGATGAACGATGAATCCGATTCTTAATCAAATGATGAATTTCTCATTAGCTAATAATCCTATTGTGCAAATGTTTAAAATGGTTATGGGAGCTAATAATAAAACAAATACTTTACAGTCCTTAGCTCAGAACAATCCGCAAATGCAAAAGACATTGGAGTTCATCAATCAAAACGGCGGCAATGCGCAACAGTTATATTACAATATGTGCAAACAAAAAAACGTAGATCCAAATATAATAATCAATCAGTTAAATAATATGCAAGGATGAGTAAATACTCATCCTTTTTATCATCTGAAATCTATACTTAGGTGAAAGATAAGATGAATAAGACAAACGATGTTTATAATTGGATCTGGCCTCGTGTTAAGTCTGCATTAAGCGGTAAAGTAAATGTTGAACATGGCAAAACATTATCTTCGAACGATTATACAGCTGAAGATAAAGCAAAAGTAGATAATATATCAAGTATTACAGAAAATGAAATAGACGAGTTATTTAGAAAGGAGTGACTATTATGCCTTATCTTGATTATGATGGGTTAAGTCATTTTTTAGACAAACTTAAAACAACTTTTCCGTTATCATCTACAAAAGGTGAAGCTAATGGATTGGCTGAACTTGATTCAAATGGTAAAGTTCCAAGCAGTCAACTTCCGAGTTATGTAGATGACGTTTTAGAATTTGATTCTAAAGACTTTTCAGACTGGGATGAATGGGTTTCAGGTACTTCGTATGCAGTTGGAAACAGAGTTAAAATTACTGACGTTAGCGAAAATGTAAATGGTTATATTTGTAAAACAGCAAACGAAGATGAAACGTTCGATGAAAGCAAATGGGATGTAGCCACTAAATTTCCAACACAGGGAAATAGCGGCGTAATATATATCGACACTAATACAAATCTGACATATCGTTGGAGTGGGTCTGCTTATGTATCGATCGCAAGCGATCTCGCCCTTGGAGAAACTTCTTCTACTGCTTATCGCGGAGATAGGGGCGCTGCTGCTTATGCTGCCGCTGTGACCAATGTTGATACAACACCAACTGAAGGAAGCACGCATCTTGTAACAAGTGGTGGCGTCAAAGCTGCTATTCCGGACATCAGTGGAAAGGCAGATAAAGATAATCCTATATTTACTGGAAGTATAAGCCTTGGTAGAAAAGAAAATACTACGGTTGGTGATAACAGCGTTGCTATTGGTGCCCAAAATGAAGCGTCAGGTACTCGATCTTTTGCTCTTGGCACTATGAATAAAGCAACATATCTTTCGGCTTTTGCAGAAGGTGACCAAACCACCGCATCTGGTCAAGCAGCGCATGCTGAAGGTAGCTATACTACTGCAAATGGGCAATCCGCGCATGCAGAAGGACAGTATACAATAGCAAAAGGACAAGCGCAACATGCTGGTGGCAAATACAATGTCCAAGATAATAATTATACTTATGCAGAAATCATAGGTAACGGCGTGGATCAAAACAACCGTGCTAATGCCCGCGCTCTTACATGGACAGGCGATGAACGACTTAAAGGAGATCTTTACGTCGGCTGTAACGCAGATTCTACAGGCGGCACAAAAGTAACTCCTCTCCCTGCTGTTACTTCTTCCGATGATGGAAAGTCCCTTGAGGTTTCTAACGGATCTTGGGCTACCGGATCAAAAAAGATTGATAAAGAATATGACACAAGTGATTGGCTTGCAAAAACATGGACAGGATTAACAGAATTTACAGGACAATATATTTGGACTGATGGAGAAAATATTTATTATAGTTATAGTACAACTCAATATGTTCTTAATAAATCAACTTCTACATGCTCAGAAAAAACGTGGACTGGATTGACAAATTTTTATGGCAATTACATTTGGACTGATGGAGAAAATATTTATTATAGCAGCAGTTCTGATCAATATGTTCTTAACAAAACAACTTCTACATGGTCCAAAAAATCTTGGAACGGAATATCAAGTTTTAATGGTGATCGTATTTGGACTGATGGAGAAAATATCTATTATAGTTATAATTTGAATCAATATATTCTTAATAAACCAACTTCTACTTGGTCAGCAAAATCTTGGACTGGATTAACAAATTTTAATGGACTGCATGTTTGGACTGCTGGAGATAATATTTATTATAGTAAAGGTTCTTCTCAGTATATTCTTAACAAATCAAATTCTACATGGTCTACAAAGTCTTGGACTGGATTAACAAGCTTTTATGGTTCTTATATTTGGACTGATGGAGAAAATATTTATTATAATTATGGTTCAGATAAATATATTCTCGATAAATTAACTTCTACATGGTCCACAAAATCTTGGACAGGATTAGAAATTTTTGATGCACGATATGTGTGGACAGATGGCAAAAATATTTACTATAGTGATAGCTCAAACCAATATAAATTCAACAAACACGAAGACCAAATTCTTATCGGTCGTAATGGAGAATTTACGTCTATACCTGTTTCTGCATTTTCTATTCCCGGCACTTTGCCTGACATAACATCTACTGATAACGGTAAATCATTAGAAGTTTCCAATGGCGCATGGGCCGTAGGCTCTAAAAAGATTGACAAAGAATATGCGTTACAAAATGACTGGTCTACAAAGGCTTGGAATTATCTGACGAGTTTTAGTGGAGAATATGTTTGGACAGATGGAGAAAATACTTATTATAGCTTTGGCGCAGACCAATATGTTCTCGATAAATCTACTTCCACTTGGTCTGCAAAAACTTGGACAGGATTAACAAGTTTTTTTGGAAGTAATGTTTGGACAGACGGAGAAAACATTTATTATAGTGATAGCTCTTCCAGTCAATACGTTCTTGACAAGTCAACTTCCACATGGTCTACAAAAACATGGACTGGATATACAGCATTTTACGGTGAATTTATTTGGACAGATGGAGAAAACATTTATTATAGCAGTGGTTCAAGTCAACGCATACTTGATACTTCTACTTCCACATGGTCTACAAAGACTTGGACTGGTTTGACACAATTATATAGAAATTATATTTGGACAGACGGAGAAAACATTTATCACAGTGATGGTACAAATCAATATATTCTTGATAAGTCAACATCAGCATGGTCTACAAAAACATGGACTGGATTAACGAGTTTTAGTGGAGATAATATTTGGACAGATGGAGAAAACATTTATTATAGCAGTGGTTCAAATCAATATATTCTTGATAAATCAACCTCCATTTGGTCCGTGAAAACTTGGACTGGATTGACAAGTTTTTCTGGAGCGAGAATCTGGACTGATGATGAGAATATTTATTATAGTTATGATAATAACCAGTATCAATTCAACAAACCAGAAGACCAAATCCTCATTGGTCGGAATGGTGAGTTTACGCATGTTCCTGCCAAAAATCTTATTCTGCCTGCCGCTCCTTCCAGCGACGGTACATACATCCTTCAGTGTTCTGTTTCAAATGGCACCGCAACTTATAGCTGGGTGTCCTTACCTAATGCATCGGGGGTGAGTTTCTAATGGCAAATTACATTACAACAGATACAGAACTTACTTCCATCGCCAATGCTATTCGCACTAAAGGTGGAACAAGCGCTACACTTACTTATCCTGCTGGGTTTGTTTCTGCTATTGAAAACATTCCAACGGGTGGTGGTGGTGGCGACAGTGGAACGGGATACGACGTGGTTTTCTACGATGATTTGGCAAATAACGGAAAAGGCGGAATCGCAGCGCACTATTCCGCTTCCGAATTTACTGCTTTGTCAGCAATGCCCGCCAATCCAGATCATAGCGACTATACAAATCACGGGATCAGTATCCCTATGACCAGCCAGGGATGGAACTGGAGTCTGGCGGATGCCAAGACTTATGTCGCAAAATACGGGAAACTGAACATTGGTCAGATGTACGTTCCTACAGACGGGAAAAGCCATTATATTTGTTATGTCCCAACGGATGCTCCAGTTGAAAGATGGAATACAGTAATCCATATTTCGACAACAGGTAATGGCGTTGAATGGCAGATAGACAATGGGGAACTTAACAGCGCAACAGGGAATATAGACGTAACGTTTCCTTCCACCGGATGGCATGATGTAAAAATACAAGCAAAAACCGGAGCAACATATTATCCGTATTATTCAGCTTCATCCAAATCAAATGAGTTGGTTGGGAAATTACAAAAGATTACTTCTGTATATTTGGGAAATAATATAACAAGTATTGGAAACGACTCATTTCAAAAATTTTATTCTCTTAGATTAATTACAATTCCGACCAACGTTACAAACATCGGAACCAACTCATTCATGTATTGCTATACTCTTACATCAGTAACAATACCTAACGACGTAACAAGCATCGGAAACAGTGCATTCAGTAATTGCCATTCGCTTGTATCAGCCACAATTCCGGTTAGCGTTACAAGTATCGGAAGCAGTTTATTCAATTTCTGCCATTCGCTTGCGTCAATTACAATTCCGACCAACGTTACAAACATCGGAATCAGCTTATTCGCAAGCTGTTATTCACTTGCGTCAATTACAATTCCTAACGGTGTAACAAGCATCGGGAACAGTGCATTCAGTAGCTGTTATTCACTTGCGTCAATTACAATTCCGGATGGTGTAACAAGCATCGGGAACAGTGCATTCAGTAGCTGTTATTCACTTGCGTCAATTACAATTCCGGATGGTGTAACAAGTATCGGAAGCAGTGTATTCTCTAGTCTTCGTGCGCTTGCATCAATTACAATTCCGGCTAATGTTAGAAGCATCGGAAATAGCGCATTCACAAGTTGCTATTCTCTTACATCAGTAACAATTCCGGCTAATGTTACAAAAATCGAAGCCAATGCATTTTCAACTGGATGCAGTATAAAAAATATTATTATGCTTTCATCAACTCCTCCAACATTAAGTAACACGAATGCTTTTAACGGTCTTATGAGCGACTATTCAATTATCGTTCCAAGCGGTTCAAAATCTACATATATCGCAGCCACAAACTGGTCTTCATTGGCAGATCACATTGTGGAAGCAACTTAATAGAGGAGGATAACCATGATTAGAACAGAAGATTATGGTACGCTTTCGTCCGGCGTGCAGCTTGTAAGAACATACTCGGACGAGAACTTCTATATCCGACAGGAAGAAACTGGGAACATCTATGAAGAAGCCATAGACGTGTACCCGGTACGCTACACCTACACGGAAACGGACGAGAAGATCCCCGATCCTGAACCAGAACCTGAACCGCCGGAGTTCATTCCCGGCGAACCGGAAAACACAGAAGAGTGATAAGATGGTAATTAGTAACCAAGTTCGCAGCCGTTCAGTAATGGAAGGCATGAAAATGGAAGCTATTACAATTGATAATTGGTTAAAACATATCGAAAGATTAAAGAAGTAAAGATTAATTTCTATCTTTAATTGTTAAGTCAATTGCGTCGTATATTCCGTAACGAATAGTAGAACATAGTGCACATTGTTCTTTTTGCAATTTGACTTTCAATAGAGGACTGGCAGATGAGTGAGCCAGTCCTCTTAATTTTATATTTTACAAACAAAGCGTTTTCTTTGTATTTCGCCTATTTGTTTGTAACTACTCAAATCTATTATTACGGAGGTCTTTTGTATGGATGGCTTATCTACAGGCGATCTGGCTCTTATGCGTGATAATAATGGATTTGAAGGCAACGGATTTTTCTGGGTTTTCGCACTGTTAATTTTGATGTTTGGCGGAAACGGTGGCTGGATGGGCGGAGGAAATAATGCTCTGTCTGACCAGATGAATCAAGGCTTTACTAATCAACAGCTTCAGTCTATTGCTCTTAGTTCTGCCAACAATAATTACGAAACTGCGCAGCTGATTAATCAGTTAGGAAATACGCTGATGCAACAGAATAATACAAATCTGATTAATGCGATTCAAGGCTTTAATCAGGTTAATCTGTCCTTACAGAACCTGTCTGCTCAGATGAGTTCCTGCTGCTGTGATATAAAATCTACTATGCTCCAGAATCGTTACGAAGATGAAAGAGCTAAAAATGTTTCTCTGCAAAACGATATCAGTAATTATAACCAGTCTCAATATATTCTTAGTCAGATGGGTCGCTATGTTGCTTGGGCAGGTAGCGGCACTCCTGCTGGAACAACCGGAACTTAACAAGGAGTAGTCGGAGAGCAGGCTTTTATGCCTGCTCTCCTTTCCTATTATGCGTATAGCAATGCATCGTGGAGATATCCACTACGAACGGTTTATTATAAAAGACCCGACTGGTACTTATACTGATATTGACTTTGATGAAATTTATTTTACAGTAAAGAAAACTTCTAAGGATCGTCCTTATCTTTTCCAAAAAGTTTTAAGCAATGGTTCAATAGAAAAATTGGATATTGGAGACTACCAATTAAAGATCGAACCAGAAGATACAAACAGTTTACCTTACGGAAGGTATGTTTTTGATATTAACATTAAATATCTAGATATAATTAACGAATCATTTGTAGGTATTTTTGACCTGCTTGAAGAGGTTACGTTCGCAGAAAACGAGGTGTAAAATATGCCATATAATTATCATGATCCAACAGATGCGCAAGAAGAAAATACGCATATACCTGTTCCTTCTGAGCAGTCTGTTTCGGGTGTTAACCGTGACACATTTATACTTACTCTTGATGATTCGTCTAACCCTAACGGAAAACACAACACTCATATTCTTACTTTTGCAGATCCAAATGTTCCTGGTGTTAGTAGCAGTACGCACGAAATAAGACGTAAGACTCCTGTTGTAAGCAACATATATAGTTATAAAGGCAATGTTTTAACATATGCAGATCTTGAAGAAATTCAAAATCCTAAAAAAGGCGATATTTATTTTGTAGAAGATACAAAAGATAATTATGCGTGGGATGGAGATAAGTGGAATAATCTTGGCGACATAATCGACTGTTCTGATTATTGGTCTAAAAAAGAGCTTGTATATTTGTCTGAAGCAGATATAGACGAAATAACAGGTATAGCTTCTTCTGCTGAATCTTTTGTTAAAATACTAGCCAAGTCTGATGAAGTTATATTAGACAACAACATAAGACTTAACGAATCTGTTATTATCGATAAAAATTTCGATGTTGACTTAAACGGCAAAATAATTCAGTCATATCTTAATGCTCCTTTATTTGTTGTTGATGGCGGAACACTTACATTGAAAAACCAAGGCGCTATTGACGTCAAGAACTGTGTAGCGGCAGTAATTAACGGAGGAAAAGTAATTGTCTATGATGGCATATATAAAACTGCTGATATTGGGTTTGTAGTTCACGATGTTGGATCTAAGATTGTCTTTAATAAAGGAACACTTCAAGCTGTTAACGGAGGTATTAGTTTAGCAGACGAAGCAGAGGCTATTATCAATGGTGGTGAAATAAATGTTAGTGATAATTTTGCTTTATTTACTAATAGTTCTGCTGGACGTGGAAACAATACTATTACATTAAACAACGGTAGCCTTACAGGTAACATTAAATCTGAAGGTTATGAAGCTTGTGGTGTTTATATCGCAAATGACGATACATTCCTTATGAATGGCGGATCTATCACAGGAAATAATGGATGTGGTCTGCTCATACGAGCAGGAACTGTAGTTATTAACAACGGTACCATTACTTCTACAGGCGAAGCAGGTACCACAGGATGGATCGGAATAGACAAAACACAAATGTCGAAGTCTGCTATTATTTTTCATGAAACTGCAGATTATCCGGGAAAAGAAAATATGAGTCTCACCATCACAGGCGGAATAATTACTGGAGTGGATCACTCTGTTGAAATATTATCAGATAATCCAGAGCCGAATGTTCTAATTACTGAAGGTACTTTTAATCCTGCCTATCCTGAAGAATAACAAGTAAAGGAGTGAATCAAGATGGCAGAAGAAAAATATTTAAACTACTCTGGCACAGATTTACTCTGGAAGAAAATACTTATACTTATAAATAAAAAGACTTCACCGGTTAAAAGCGCTGATGAATCTATAAAAATAATAGACGATAATGTTATTGCCGTAAATATTTCTGAGTCAGAGACAAATAATCTAAAATTAACTGATAATGGACTTTATGTTCCAAATAAAATGCATAACTTAACCTTCGGAGCACATCAACAGTTTGTTTACAACGGCTCCGAAGATGTGACTGTGCCTGAATACGATGGCACACATTATATTACTTAAAAAGGAGGGAAACAACATGAGCAAAGCTACAAAATCTACTGCTTGGGAAATATCGTTTGCTCCAGAAGCTGCAGGCACTAAGAAAATCACATTAACTACTACAAATACGTTTGTAAATAAGAATGTAGAAATATCTATTAATACTGCTGCTGGTGCGTTAGGATCTGGAACAGGTACAGTTGAAGCAAGTTCAGATATTAGCAATTTCTTGGGAACAGGTTCTTCAAGTGCTCCTGCTACAGGTCACTATATTAAAGCAGAAGCTGATGCCAATGTTGCTGTTACCACTTCAGGTTGGGTTGACGCAGGTACGAATGTAGATGTACATATTGCGGATATTTATTATCCTATTGCTGAAGGCGTTCAGACTATTACTGGAGGTGGTTTATCAGAAGGTGCAAAATCTTCTGCTATTACCTCAGACGGTTCTTATGACGGAACTTCTTACGATACTTTAGATAAAATTAAGTTTGAATCATCTGAAGTTGCAGGTGTTTATAAAATCCATTCAGATGGTAGCGCTGTTGTTAATCGTGCTGCTGTAACTAAACAAGTTACTCAGCATGGTTATTTCCATGCTGATGTTTCTGCTCAAACAGCAGTATCGGCAGGCAGCATTACTGTCACTAACCCGGATCATAACTACTATATTAAGAAGTCTACATTAAGCACAAACTCTGTAAATCCAGATACCATTGCACAGACTGTTACCATTGGAGAAGGTTATTATCCTTCAACCCGTACTGTTACTGTTGCAGCTATTTCTACAGGTGTTGCTGCTTCCAGTTTCGTTAACACAGGTTTATCTACCTATTTTAACTCTGGTTCAGCACAAGCCAACTCTATTAGTATTACTCCTCAATACAGTATTACTACTGCAGGCTATTTAGCTCAGACAGTAAATCCAGTAGACGGGACTACTGTTTACTACAGCATAAAAACAACAAGTGTAACAGAGGGAGTAACAACTGTTTCAGGCAATACGGCAACACGTGGATCTGCTTCTTGGGGTACTGGTTGGATTACTGCTGACAATATGGGTGCTGCTACCTTTGCTAACACTGCTACTTCTGGTACAACCTATGTTGATATCTCTGGAACGACTGACGCTCCTGTGCTGATCTCCGGTGACTATCTGTACATTAACAAGGGTTATACCGATGATCTGAAGATCTCTCTGGCGAAGCTTGTACCCGATGGATCTGACGTTAAAGGTCACAGCGAATATATCCTGACTGGGCATAGTGCTTACGACGACGACGGTGTTCTGGTTGCCGGTACTATACCTGTATGGGATGGTACTTATTCCATCGCTTAATAATCTCTAAGTATATATAAAGGGAGCTTAGAGACGATCTAAGCTCCATTTGTTTAAGAAAGGAGATTATATTATGTCAAGTAAAATTGCAGATATTACAATTACAAAAGGTACAGGTAGCGTACTTACTTTGATGACTCAAGGTAAATATGTTAGCGATGATAAATATTTTAATATCGATGTTCAGTCTGGAGCTGGTACTGTTACTATTGCGTCAACCGATGCAGAAATACAATCAGACTCCGGTACTGGCAATGTTAGTGCAGTTATCGGTACTAAATCCAGCACTGCTCCTTCAACAGGTTATTATATTAAAGTAGGAGCATCCGGTACAGGATCGTCTACTATTACAACAGCAGGATGGTTGGATGAAGGTAGTTTAGGCACTGCTACAGCAATCGGATCGTTCTACTTCCCAGTAACTGCTGCAACAGCAAGTGTTTCTGGCTCAAATACTGTCACTCCGTCTGCAAGTGTCAGTGGTACTAATGTTACGTTAAGCAATACGAATAATGGTATTTCTGTTACTGCAACAGGTGGCGGTATTGCAAGTGCATCTGTTAGCGCAACAAGTACCGCAGCTGGTTATATACCAAATAACGAAACTTTAGATACGACTACAATAAATGCTACAAGTCAAACAACAGCCGTAGAAAGTTATATTTCAGGTGTATCTATTCCAATCCCATCAACTGGAACAAATACTTTTACAGTAACAGTTCCTAATGGGGACGATGATACACTTACTCTTACGTTTACCGTTGATACAAACGGTAACTGGATAATTGAATAAAGGAGGTGCAAAGAATGGCTAATGCATCTTTCGGTGTAAATATTATACCGAAAAACAATACCGTTACTATAGGTAATAGCGATTCTCCATGGACAATTGTAAGTCCTGCACTCACTGGAACACCTACTGCTCCAACAGCTGAAACAGGTACAAGCACAACACAAGTTGCAACTACTGAATTTGTTGGCAATTCTTTACCGTCTGTAATGACAGGAGCAACTTCAAGTGTTGCTGGTGCTTCTGGTCTTGTTCCTGCTCCTGCAACAACAGATATTGATAAATTTTTAGCTGGTGATGGAACATTTAAAGACGGCGGTAAGCCAATGGTCATATTGTCTTATGGCAATTCTACATGGCAAGATTTTATTAATGCTTATAACAATAAGATAATTGTGTATACTCGTGCTTCATCAAATAGTAATCCTGCTACTGGAAGCCAAACTCGTATGGCTTTTATGGCATATGTAAATGATGCATCAAATCCAACTGATGTTGAATTTCAATATTATCGGTCAATGAATTCACACTCTATTACAAATCAAGGTGATGAAGTTTATGTGTACAAACTTACAAATGTAAATGGTGGAACATGGACAGTAACAACAAGAAAAGCATATTGTGAAATAGTAGCTGGAACTTATTTAACACGTTCTTATACAACAGATAAAGTAACATTAAATGTAAATCTTGAAAATAAAACTGCTGCCTCAGGAGGAACTGATGTTTCTCTTGTTACTACTGGAGATAAATATAACTGGAATAGTGTAGGCACAGCCATAACAAACAATCAAATAGATGCGTTGTTTTCTGCATAATTCGAATTGTTTTATTTAAGGATGTGATATAAATGTACAATGCAGCTCAAGTTGATCAAATGATGCAAGACTGGCGAAACGAAGGTGTTACAAATACAGTTTTTGTAGTTCGTTTGGCAAATGCATGTATTGGTTGGACATATATTTTCGGTGCGCGAGGAGATTATTGCACTGCCAGCTATCGAAAACAGGTTTACGCAAAATGGCCTAAGTATACAAACCTCGTTACTAAGTGCCAAAGATTAAGCAAAGGTAAAGACACCTGTATTGGATGCTACTGGTATCCTGGCGGCAAAACTCGCGCATATGATTGTCGCGGGTTTACTTATTGGTTATTTAAACAAATTGGCATTATTATCAACGGCGCAGGAGCTACAAGCCAATGGAACACAAACACAAACTGGGCTGAAAAAGGTCCTATAGCTAGCATGCCAAAAAACAAAATCTGTTGTGTATTCAGAGCAAACGGCAGTACGATGGAACATACATTATTTTACGACGGAGAAGGGCATTATATTCATGACAGCGGAGAAGTTAAAAAAGTTGATATTGCAAAATACAACGCAACACATTATGCAATTCCGAAAGGTTTATACGATGATCCGCAGCCGACTCCTCCCTCTCCTACTCCTCCGGCAGGAAAAGCGATTGTAACCGGAAAGAATGTTGCATTACGTGAAGGACCAAGCACAAGCACAAAGGTTATGATTCGTCTTGCGACAGGGACACGAGTTAACATTGCTAAAGTACAAGGATGGACTTATGTAAACTATAAGGGAAAATATGGCTTCATGATGAATGACTATATTAATGGAACTACTGACCATATCACTGTAACAGGTAAGAACGTTGCATTAAGAGCTGGAACAAGTACAAGCTCACAAGTTCTTACTCGGATTCCTACGGGCACTCAAGTTCCTTTAGCTGTTTTACCGAATGATTGGGAATACATAGAGCATAACGGCAAAAAAGGATTCATGATGAAAGAATTTTTAAACGAAGGGTGAGAAAATCGTAATGGTTGAATATGCTACTGTTGTCGGTGGTTCATTAAACATGCGTACCGAAAAAGACAAAGCATCTGTAAGAATCACTATTATTCCATCCGGTACAAAGGTTGCAATTATTGAATATGATGATGACTGGTGTAAAATTGCATATAATGCTTACACTGGATACGTGATGACACAATATCTTAAATTTGAGAGTGGCAGCGACGATTCTATTGTTACGATTACTCTTTCTCGTGAAAACGCATTAGCGTTATACGAAGCGCTAAAACTCTCGTTAAATCAATAAACGGGAGTGGTCTAAAATGGAAGCCATAACTAAACCAGTTGCCGAATGGATATCAGCTCATGTGCCGCTATCCATCGGAATTGGTATCTTTATTTTTTTATTATTTTTTGAAATATCAAAAATCAAAGTTTATCCATTAAGATGGCTTTGGAAAGCTATATCTTTTCCTTTTAGGAAAATAGACGAACAAAGAACAAATTCTTTTAAAAACTTACTTATTGAACTAAGAAAAGATATCGATACAAAAATGATAGAAGTACAAGATAATGCTACTAAAAACTGTACTTCTGTTAAAGCATGTTTTACAGAGCTTGAAAAGCGTTTTGATAAACTTGATGACAAACAACAAGAAACAGAAGAACGACTTGACGCCCTTGCCGCAGCAAGAATTAAAAATCATGTTTTGAATTTTGCTCGGCAATGCAGAAAGGGTGAACCTCATAGTCACGAAGACTTTGCAAATCTATTTAAAGAAAACAAAGAGTACGAAAAATTGGTCGAAAAATACGCATGGGACAACGATGTATATAAGCATGACTTTGCTTATATCCAAAGAGTATACGATGAGTGCAACGACCGAGGAAATTTTTTGGAATAAACTGGGAAGGAGATGATCATCTTGACTGAGAAAATGTTAAAAACAAAGGAAAAATTCATGCAGTATTCTAAGAAGATGGCATCTCGAGTTACCATCTTCTGGATGATTTATCGTATTGCTAATTTTATTGTCGTTCTTTTACGTCCAGAAGTTTCAAAAGCGTTAGTAGATCTAACTACAGGTCTAGATACAATAATGATTTTTAATGTAGGTTTCTATACAAGTAATTCAATTTCAGAGAAAACAATATTAGGATTTGGAAAACGCAAAAGTCTTTACAGTTCAGATAATGATTCTAACGATGATGAAAAAGAAAAAGATGAGGACGAAGAAACAGAAGAAATTTACAACGGATAAGGAGAGATCTTAATTTACCTACAGCAATCAAAGGAGCAAACACGATCTGGACGGATACAACAGGCGACATTACAATTAAGTATTTAAACAAAGCGTAATTATAGGAGGTCTTATTATGACTATTGATTTAACTCAGATTATTTTAGCTGTTATTGCTCTTATCGGGGCAGTTCTTACTGGTTTTGTTATTCCGTGGTTAAAGAACAAACTTACTGATCACCAGTATGACACACTTGCTACACTTGTTCGCGTTGGCGTATTTGCAGCCGAACAACTTTTCACAAGCGATATGTGGAAGGAGAAAAAGCAATATGTGGTGGATCTTCTGGAAGAGAACGGATATAAGGTCGACATTACTGCTATAGACGCATTAATCGAAGCAACTGTGCGCGAACTACGTATCGAACAAGGTCAAACTCCTAAATCGCTTGATCAAACCATTGAAGCATAAAAAAAGGGACTCTCTTTTTGAGAGTCCCTTTTTTATTTTTCTTTCATTTGCTTGATTAAATTTACGCAATATTCTTCGTAATCCAAATAACCTAGAAGTTCCATTTTTGTTTTAAGTTCTTCCAAGGCTTTTTCAAAACTGTCTTTATATTTTCTTTTTACTTTACAAAATATTGCACGGTATTTATCCCCATCTTTTATCATTTCGCCTTTAAAAATAACAGGTATTTTTCTTTTGTAAAATAACGAATCAGCAATATAATGATCCTCAGCGTCTATATCGAAATACATATAGTGTGCATAGAATCTACCGCCAAGACTAATGTAATGTTTCATTCTGTTCTCCTGTTCCAAATTTCTATTGCTTCTTCTTTTTCTGTGCGACTGCCACCTTGGGCTCCGCAGCCGCCATTTAAATAGTTGCATCTTACGACCCAACTATATCCACCTTCATGTAAACCGTGTGGTATCCATATTTCTACTACTTCAGGTTTTTTGCCACAGAAAGGACAAGTTTTTAATTTCATGTTTTTTCTCCTGTAAAATACAAAGGTAAGTCGTGTCTACGAGATACTTCTATTCTACCTTCTTGTAATTCTTTAAGCCGTTCTTCACATTGCTCTTGTGTTTCATAACCAGAACAGAATACCATATTATCCGGTCCGCGTCTTTGTTCTTTAAGATCTACAATGAAATACATAACTGTACGCTTAAAATTATAAGGTTTTGTGCAGATAATGTATCTATCATCTCTGCATTTTACTCTGTACGGGCGTTTTTCAGTATAAAGATAAACAGGATCACCTTGTTTTAAATTTACCCAATCAGTTTTCATATTTTAGTCCCATAAACAGTCGAAGTGCTCGACTATTTCTTTTATTGTATTTTCAAACAGTTCTTTATGTTCTTTTTGTATTTCCATAGAGCGATCATAATATTTTTTACGAATTGCTCTTTCTTCTTCTGTTTCTTCTCTTGTTAAGATATTTGATGGGTTTTTCATTAACATGTCTATATAAGGCTGATAATATTCATTGCCTTCATCTTCGTCAATACATTTTCTTAGTTGATCAGACATTCTGTGTAGCCAACTGCTCCATTTTTCTGGGGTTTCAAAAGGTTCGCTGCCAGGATATCCATGCGAATACATAGCCATATCTCTAAACATATCGGATGTAACTTGTTTAAACCATTGATCAAAGTTCATCCAGTCTCTTGAACAGAATCCTTTTGTTATTCTATTATGTGCGTCTTTTATATTGTACCAGAGTTCTTTAATCCATTTCCAAGGACGTTTAATATAATAACTTGTACAAGCTCCCCATCGCCACACAGTTAATTCATTTTTAGCCATATATACCATCCTTTATGCTTGTTGTGCCATTCATGCATTGCATCATGCAAGGTCTGTTATCTTGATGGCAGATAAGAATACGTTGATTATAATCATGCTCTTCATGTGCTCCGCCTGCATATATACAATTCTGTCTGATCCTGCTTGCCATTTCTAGTGCTTCAGGGTTTGCAATTGCTTGAACTAACATGTTATTCATAGCCATCATTACTTGATTTAAATCATTCATTTTTGTTTCTCCTTATGTATCTAAGCCACTTATACCAAAATATAGGAATACGAAAGCTTAACCAATTATAGCAAACACCACAAACGGGGCAATCATCTACCCAACAACCATAGGATTTAAATTTACGATTATTTGAAAATTCCATAGAAAAAATTGCTTCACAGTTCGGACATTTACAAGTTATTAATTTTGCTTTTGGCTTATATTTTACTAACACTATATTGTTTTTTGTTCCTTCTTCAAATTTATCATTCTTTTGATTCATTATTTTTGTCATCCTTTTTATATAAAGGACAAGTTTCTGTGTCTTTAAACAAAGACATGGAAAATAGTCCTTCATGAGATAATCTATTTGCTATATTGCGTTCACATTCCGTATGCGAACATTCATTGCCGCACCAGGTTATATCGTCATGAAGCCATTCATATAAATTACTCATATTTTTCTCCTTTTATCAAAGATATTTTTGACATCTACTACCCCACCGGATTATAATGTCGCTCTAAAAGGAGTTTTGTATATGAGCGAACATAAACGGAAACCTAAGTCCAGGGGTAACAAACAAGGTTCGGTTTATTATTTAGCTGAGCGTAAGTGTTGGGTTGCTCAGATTACAATAGGTTGGAAACCACCTATTAAAGAAGGTGGTCATCTGGTTCCTGTTAAGAAAAGATTCTGCGGCTATAAAACCAAGAAAGAAGCTTTAGCCGCGCTAAATAAAATACTTAACGGAGAAGAATTAGAAAATACTAAGACTTCTCTTGACGAAGCATTTCAAGCTTGGAAGAAAGCATATGAAGGACGGGTCGCCCCTAAAACGCTTAAAGGCTACGAGCAAGCATATAATTATTTTTCAGAGTTAAAGTATCGTAGAATAAACACAATAACTGCAGCAGAGCTCCAGTCATGTATGGACGCTTGTCCTAAAGGCAAACGAACTCATCAAATGATGAAGGTAACAGCAGGTCTTATCTGGGCTTATGCTTTTGATACGAACAAAGTAAAGAAAGACATAACAGAAAACCTTTATATCGGTAAACACGAAACAAAACCGAGAGAACCATTGTCTCCGGAAGACATAAAAAAGATAAAAGACAATATCGGTAAGATCCAATATTGCGACTATATATACTGCCTTTGTTATCTTGGGTTCCGTCCGGGCGAGTTCCTTGAAATAAAGAAAGAACAAGTTAACTGTGAAACAATAAACGACGAATTGGTTTATTACATAACTGAAGGAAAGAAAACAGCTGCCGGAATTAATCGCCGGGTTATCGTTCCGAAGCAAATTCTTCCTATTATATTAGAGCGGCTGAGTGTAGAAGGTACAGACTATTTATTTCCCTTTTATTTCTACAAGCGTGGTACAAAAGAATTAAAAGAACTTCGCAGGATGACCGTCAACTACTTCGACGAGTCAGTCTTCAAACCTATTGCAAGCCAGCTGGGAATAACAGGTAATAAAGTGCCATATTCTGCTCGACACAGTTACGCAGACAAACTTAAAAAGGCTGACGGCGATGTTCGAGACAAAGCTGCTCTTATTGGACATAGCGACTATTCATTTACCAGGCAAGTCTATCAAAGCAGTCCGCTTGAAGATCTTAAGACTGTTGTTGATTCGATTGAGTAAACGAATAAAAAGTACGTATAACGCCTTCTCCAAAATCATGTATAATAACTTTATATCCTTGCTTCCAGTATTCCGTTGCTTGTACTAAAACAGAAAGTCTTTTTTGAGATCCTTTTGGGATATATAGATGAATTTCATCCGAACGCAAAACAGCTGAAGTGGTTGTATCCTTCTGGTTCATCTATTTCAACATACCCTTTCTTTTCAAGATCAAACCTAAACCATTGTCTATAGCCTGTCCAATGTCCTATACCTTCTGTGTATTCTTCGATTAAAGCATAGCGATAAATAGTTTCTTCTAAGTCTGTCCAGTTTTCATGCACGCATTGAAACGCTGTTTCTTTATCTGTGTAGAACCCCCATGTTCTTTGACAACCAGTATCTGTCCAGCCTAGATCATCTAAATCAACTTTTTCAAATACAGTTATAAAATAATATTTTTGTTCATCCATTTATTTTTCCTCATGTTAATACTATTACTAAAAAGTTAAAGAACGTGATACCTATTTGAAATAAATGCATACATTGATCAGTAATTAAGTTTATTTCGTGCTTATTGCATTTATCGTTATCTATTTTACAATGAAGATATGCATTAAATACAAACATAATAGAGAACAGATATATACTGTCTGGCTTGTTTATAAGTAAATAAATATTACACGGTAGCGTTACCATAAACGACCAAGAAACACCATGAGCAATTAGTGCTGGCAACCAGTCGTTTTGATATATAGGATCTTTTGTTTGTTCTTGCCACCAGGATATTTGTTTCATCTTCGCAAGTACGCCTTGAAGATAATAGTCGTCTACAATATGACAGAACAGCATACATAAAAATATAAATAAAAACATAATAAGCCTACTTTCTTATTGGCATTTATAAACACAAAACGCAATAAAACATATAATTGAAATAACTCCAATTATTAAAGATATATTACTTACCCATGAGTCTTCCCATTCTATGTGCTTACTTATTCCAAACCCTGCTAATGCGACTGAAACAACAAACCATGCAACATATCCAGCGTATTTTAAAACTTGTAGTACACATTCTATATATGTCATATTATTTCTTGACTCCGTTGTTGACTTTCTTTTATTTTTCTAATTTCTTTATTACTGCATTCTGCGCAAAGAGTCTGTTTAGTGCCAAGCCTAAACCAGTCATCTTTTGTGTTTTGTTCTTCTATCCATTCTTTGCCGCACATAGGACATGTAAATTTAACTTCTTCCGTCATAGCATTCCTCTGTCTTTATATTCGTCTGGCATTTTAGGCAGTTCTGCCCAACACACTCAACCGCAACCTTTATATCTGGTTCTGTTCTTTCTTCCATTCCATTGTTTTTGCTTTCTGTTCCATTTCCAGATAGTAATATCATCAATTAAGTTTGACCACAATATAATAAGCCGAGTTTTGAGTTGCCACCATTTTGGTTCAGGTATACTGTCAAGATATTCTTGCAGTGGTTTGAACTTATCTTTGTCGTGACTCATACCTACCATTCAAATAACACCTACCTATAAATTATCTTTTTCACCAACTTTCGATATGTCCCAATACGAATAACCGCCATCTGACGCGCTATACTCAAATACAGTTCCGTCAGTGAAACGTATCTCAACACCGTATCCGTCGATGTCTATTTTTTCAATCGTTTTTCCTATTAAATCTTTTTCATTCATTTCACTTCACCGATCCTTTTGTTTTTATCCTATTACCCCGCAATTACCCAACAAATGAAAAGTCGTTGAAGTAAACTTCAATAACTTCAACGATTTTAGTTTATACAATTACTGATTTCGAGTCAGTGAGCTTATAACCACTTGCTTACCGCTCCGTATTATGCAGCAAGGTTTTGGCTTATAATAATTTGAAAAAATTTGTGCCGTAACCCCACATACTACCCAACAAGTTTATCTTGTTAAAAACTTGTCTTATTAATTATATGTGTATTGTATAACATCGTCAAGCAGACGCTTTTTCATTTTTGTATTTTATTATAAATTCTTCTCTTGCTGCAATTGCTTCTTCTTTTGCATTGAATGTCCCAACATGAAATGTTTTTCCCTCGCTGCAATATTTTGCAACCCATTTGCCATGTGGCGAAGGTCTTACGCCAATAAC
>Ga0247610_10000132_pt1 | contig 120005 bp, 173 predicted proteins | sample 174DNAGHGhighgp2_FD_193483 | JGI IMG/M metagenome (GOLD analysis project Ga0247610, IMG submission 193483) | Sheep rumen microbial communities from Palmerston North, Manawatu-Wanganui, New Zealand - 1742 DNA GHGhigh gp2 | ecosystem: Host-associated > Mammals > Digestive system > Stomach >... | reverse complement strand
AATGGACAAAAATATTACCACCAACTCTATATTCTAACCCTAAAAAATCCATCAATTTTGGTATACTTATATACTTATTTATTATATATCTTTCTATTTGCAAATCTAATTTCATATAGCCTCTTTTAATTAATATAATTTATTTACTATGATATAAAAATGTCCCTGGTTTAATCCTGATTAATACCTAACATATCGAAATGCTTAATTTTATGCTTTGTATCTATTAATATGTCTTTATCATCTATTTTATCTTTCTTTAATACTGTCATCTTTAACGCTTTATTTATGTACTTTAATGTAATTTTTATATCTCTATAACTTATAAAATCTAAATTTATAGAATCTTTACTCCATCCAACAATATTGTTTTTATTATCATAATAAACTTCATGTATTCCATATTGAAACATCTCTTCAATTCCATACTTCTCATAAGTGTCAATTTTATACATTACTACTCTGTAATTCCAATAAGAAATATTTACATCATCCATCACTATACCTCCACATCATTTAAATCTATACTAGATAATGAGTCATCTAAGTTTACATTTAACATATCAGATAAATTTCCAAAATCAAAACTATTTGTTGGATTAACTGATAATTTTTTATCTTTATCTCCAAATATATAATATGCTGGATCTATAAATATATCTATAGGATCCATCCAAGTTAAACCGTCTCTATTCTTAATAATCTGTATTCTTGCTTGTTTTGTATTCTTTAAACTCTCATCCACATAAGTTGATAATACCAAACTACTAGCTCTTTCAAGTTCATTTGCTTCTGCCAATGCAGTTAATTTATATACACCATTATTCTTTTCTGCTTCTGTATGACCTGTTCTTGATGCTTGTGATAAAACTAAAGTAGCTACAGATCTTCCTGTTTTAATCCAATTTAATGATTGTTGTCTTAAAAAAGAAACATAAGCATTTACTATATTAGTTTCATTACCTATACCTTTCATACTAGAATCAAACTTCAATAATTGAGCATGATCTATAACTAATAAATCTATACCATGTCCAGTTTCCTCTACAGCTATTTCATCTATTTCTCTAAATTTATTCTCTAAACTATAAAAACTATAATTCTCTAATTCTGTTTCATCTATAATATATATCTTACCATTAAGACTGTTAAAATCTGGATAAACTTTATTTTCTAAAAATGATAATTGCTCATCTGTAAGTTTTTTATGTTTTAAAGAATTTGCTTCAATGTGAGTATTAAATTTACTATCTGCACTATGTCTACTTAATAAATCATAATATATATTTTCTTTTGTTACTTCTAAAGATAAATATAAAGTATTTTTATTATTTTTAGCTGAATTATACGCTATATTTATTGCCCATGTTGTTTTAAACGCTCCTGTAAAACCTAATATTGTAGTAATTGTTCCAGGTTGTAATCCTCCAGTGTCTTTATCTATCTCATTTACACTTGAAGATATACCAGAATCTACTACTTTATTTTTATATATCTCTATTATATTTTTTGAAATATCTTGATATTTTATAGATACACTATCAGACTTTGACACAGAATTTAATTGATTTAATATATCTTCTGTAATTCCATTAGTTCTTACCAAATTTGCTAAATTAAATAATTTCTTAGAATTATATAAATTTTTTCTATTATTAATATACATATTAATGTAATCATTTAATGCTTCTTCTGGTATAACCTCATAATTATCAAAGTATAAATCTGGAAATTCTCTCTTTAATGTTTCTATATTTAATTTATAAGATTCATCTTCATCAGTATTTTTTAAAAGATAAATAAATTTATTTATATTTGTCTTTTCATCTATATCTATTTCTTTTAAACTAGATAAGACATTCAAAGAATTAACATTACCTTTATTTACTGAAGCAAATATAGTCTCTAATCTTAGTTCTGATTCTAATTTTATAGGTTCCATCTATAATTACTCCTACTCTGTTTAAACAAAATAAACTCTATTATAATATTTTGATACGTTAATATAAGTCTCATTAAATTTATTATTATCTATATTTTCTAAAAATAACCAAGTAATTTTATGCATTGTTGTTCTGATACTTGTAATTTCTTCTAAAGCTGCCATTTTATAATCTTGATTTGAACTAATTCCTTGTCCATGTATTATAAGAATATTACAATTTAATATATCATCTTTACTTACCAAATTACTATTATTATACCATACATCTAATAAAAATGCAATATCTAAAATAGAATATTTTACATTCTTATTATAATTTTTCATAATACCTACTAATGAATATGTTTTATATACTTGATTTTTAGATACTACAATAAAAGATGATTTAAAGTTTTTAATTTTACTATAAATAAAATCTGCACCTTTTTGCTGTATTTTATCTACTAAATTATTTTCTTCTTCTTTAATATTATAAAGTAAATCTTTTAACTTATAAGCATCTCTTTTTATATTTAATGCCTTTTCCTCTTCTTTATTATATAAGTTACTCATCCTTTAAACTCTCCAATTTTTCTTTGATATATAAATATATTATGTTCCAATCATCTAATATTGAAGTATCAAAATTCATTTTCTTAATTTTTTTCTTGTTATTTAAATTTATTTTTATTTGTTTATCTACAAACTTAATAGCATCATCAATAGTAACATCTTCTTTTTTCATAAGCTATAAATCCTTTCTAAAAAAATAAATTGCATACTTATATAATAATATGCAATTTATTTTTAAATATTAAATTAAATTTTAAATACTAATTAGTTATTATTTTTATCATTATTACCTTTTTTCAATATGTCGTCTATCATTTGTTTTAATAATTCTTCATAATCTACTTCAATAGTATTTTCTTTATCGTTTAATGAATAATTGCTTCTAGTAACCATTAATAGATTATTTAATTTAGATGTATATTGTGAAAAATCATAAACTTTATGGTCAATAAAATTATCATATAAGCAATTAACTAAGTCAATAAGTAAGAAAACTAAGTTGTTTGGATCATCACAAAAAGTTAAAACATCTCCATCTAAATTTATTAACCCATTTTCTCCGAAAAGTTCTTTCTTTTTAAATTCATTATTTTCATCAAAATACTCTATAATTACTTTCATATCTACTCCTTAAATGGTTGTAATGCAATTTCTATATCATCTACGTTAAAAGCTAATCTTGAAAAATTATATCTTATATAATTTAAAAACTTATCTTTTGCTTCTGTTTCTGATGATGCTGTTATACTACTTGTATATATAAAAGGTTGATAATTACTATTACCATATAAATTTCTAACCTTTTTAATTTTAAAATAGTAATTTTTTCTTGGCTCAGTTTTAAGCTTTCTAGTTTTTATTTCATCAGAAAAAATAGTATAATCATTATCTTTCATAGATTCTGTTGAAGTTATATATTTAGGATTAGATTCATCTTCTAATCTTTTAATAAGATTAATTCTACAATCTTGTAATAACTTCTTAAAGTTACTATCATTTTTTAAGTAATCAAAAGCAGGTTTAACAATTAAATACTTCTCATATTCATTATCTATAGGAGTTCTTTTGCTTTGAATTAAAGCCATTCTTTCTCCTATGCTAGCATAAAATTTCTTATCTGCTTTAGTATTTGCTTTTAACTCATGTAATGCATCTACAATTAAAGTATCATAAATATTTCTTTTTGATTCTAATATATCTATATAACTTTCTTCTTGACATAAACCATAAAACCACTCAAATATAACTTGAAGAGGTATATAATTGCTGTCAGATTCTATACCTAATTTTGTATAGTAATTTTTAATATCATTATCTAATTTATCTTTAATCTCATTACTATTAGTGCTTATACATATATCTTTAGATACATCCACTTTAACTATATTATAGTCTTTTTCATCTGTATTTTTAGATATGCTAGATAACCTTCTACCCATTGCTCTATTATATTCTTTTGTACCTTTTAAATCTTTTAATGGTATATACTCTTTCTCTTTTGTTTTGCATGAATAAATTCTTTTGTAACATTTAGTACATATTCCTCTCGATGTTAATTTTTTTACTTCCATCTCACAATCTGGACAAATCATAAATATCTTCTCCTTTTCTTAAATATTATCTTTATTACTTTCTTCTATTGTAAGTTTTAGAATACTTCCTATAATAATAGATATCACAGGCAGATCTAATTTATCTAAAGTGGAATCTAGAATTTCAAACGTCTTATCTTTAACATCAGAATAATCACTATAATTTATATTTTCTAAATTTGCAATTCCTGCTAATCTTTCACCATATCTTAATACTGATAACTCATCTGATTTATTATAATTAACTATATCAATAAATTTGCTGTATAGCACCTTTATTAATTCTAGATCCCACACTTTAGCTTGGCTTTTTATAACACTTTCTAAAAATTTAAATTCTAATTTTTTTGACTTATTCATATTATTTCCTATATATAAATATTATGCTATTTAATTCTCTTTCTCTTAATTTTAATTCTGCTTTCTTTATTGTTAGTGTAACAAAGTCTGTACAATTTAAAATTTCTTTCTTTAGTTTATTTATTCTACTAAATATCTTAATAAAATCTTTTGTTTCCATAATATATTATTCTCCTTTACTATCATTTTTAGTAAATAGTGCTGATAATGATAAAGAAATAGCTAGTAAAAGCTCTACCACTCTAGTAATAATACTACTATCCATTTCATATATAAATTTTGCTCCATTCTGTATAGAATCTGTAATCTTAGGACTTAATATATAAATAAGAACTAACATTAACATAAATAATAATGTAATTATGATCCTTTTAACTTTATTTAATTTCTTTTTATTTAGCATAAAATCTCTCTTAATATTCATTTTACCTTTCATATTGTAAATTCTCCTCCTAAAAATCTATTTAATTCCTCTTGTCTACGTTGTGTTAAACCTTTTTCATATATGCTACCTCTTTCAACATAATATGTAATATGATCTGGAATTTCTTCTTTTGTTCTAGTTCTATTTGCTGTTAATTTTTGTAAATTTCCTGGACCTAAATTATAAGTAAAACTTACTAAAGCATCTAGCTCTGCTTGATTTAAATTCATATAACTACAATAATTTAATACGAAATCTTTAGTACCATTAATATCAGCTAATAATAATCTTTCTGCTGATTCTTCACTTATAATTTGACCTTCTTTAACATCTGAACCATAATGACCGTATCCTATTGTCCAATATTCTTCTCCTTCATTCTTATAAGCTTTATCTTTAAATGACTCTTTCTTCTTTATAAATTCTATTACTTTATCTGATACATCAGATGCTGGCTCATCGACTTTTAGTTCAACTCTTGAATTATTTAAACTTCTACTTGATATGCTATTAGTTATTTCTATATTTTTTACTTCTTTTGTTTCTACAATATCTTCTGTATTAGTTTCATTTAACATTGCTACTTTGTTTTCTACTAAATCTTTGTGTAAAGGTAATTTAATAACTAATAGAATCAATACTAAGTTAATTAGTATTAATCTCTTAATTTTCATTTCCTTTTCCTTTCTTTTTAATAACTTATAAATATTTAATTAAGTTGTACATACAATCAATATAACCACCTCCAATTAATTATTATATATGCATTATATCTATAAATTTCTAAAAAGTAAATAGTTATTACAAAAGTTACGTAATTATAATATTAATGTAATAAAAGAATAGATATGTTTAAGTCTATTCTTTTATTATAATATATAATTAAGCTAACACCTTTCTAAATTACTATTATATGACTTAGCAAATTCAAAATCATCATCGCTTATATTATAAAATGCTGGTCCGAATTCTGATTGTTGAGATACTGCTAAATCTAATAACTTATGAAATGCCTCTTCAATATCACTAATATCTTCTTCAGTATAACTAGATAGTGCTTCTTCGTTATCAGAATCTCCATCAGGTAATCCATATACTAACCAAAATTCAAATAAATCTTCATCATTAATACATCTAGCTATTCTATCTAATGTACATAAATAATTAATTTTATCTTCTCTATTCATTGATCTTCTTTCCATTATTGTGCTCCTTTACATTTATAATAATATTTACAACTACTACTACAATAACCATAGTTATCGCAAAATCCGTTTTCTTTAAAACCTTCTCTAATCTCATTATCTATATCTGTTTCTATTTTACTTTGTATATCATCATATAGATCTTTCATTTTACCTACAAACTTATAAATCATTTTACTCATATTATGTTTCCTCCTTTAAAATAAGTAACATATTCTCCTCTTTTCATTTGAATATAATATATAATTTGATCATATTCATATATAAATATAGTATCAGTATCATCGATATTACCATCATTATTTCTATCATATCTAGCTATTCTTTTACCATATTTTCTTATACAATCTAATAATTTTTCAGTTGCATTATGTTTTAATTCTTCTATTTCTGTTACTGTTTTCTTTTTATACATTGAATCTATTCTTGATGGTATTACATATAAACTATTACATTCATCACAACAGGTACCTTCATTAACTACTGGATATGCGTTATTACCAAAACCCACATATGTTTTTCCACAAATACAACAAACCTTTTCTTCATCCATATTAATTATCCTCCTTATTTCTGCATCTATTAATATATTCTTCCATTATCTTTAAAGCGTCTTCTTTATCAGAATTAGAAGCATACATAATTTCACTTTCTGCATTATTGTGTTGATATGCAAATACAATAAATCCGCATCCTTGAGGTAATAAACCATCAACGCATTTAGCTATCTTTTGCATTCTACTTTTAATTATATTATCTTTGTCTTCCATAAATATTCCTCCTTTATAATTTATATGCTATTATTGCTTATTAATTTCATTAACTATATCACATAAAACATCATCTAATTCTTCATAGCAAAAACTACCACTATAATTTTCACGTCCTTTGCATTTATAAACTGCTACTACATCACGACCATGTTTTCTTACATATTCTATTGCTTCTTCATATGTATCAAACCATTCTGAATTAATATCTGTATTGTATTCATCCCAATCCATATCACGAGTTCTCCAAGTATACTCATAATCTACTCTATACATTATCTTATCTTCAAATATTTTTTCTTCATCTGTAAAATCACAATGTCTTTTATTAACTTTAGTACCATCTGTAAATACTAAATACTCTACATCTTGATGTCCATAAGTTCCATTTGGTCTATATGTAAACTCTTTATCTACTATCTTAATATCTCCAAGCATCTTTCTTCCTCTGTTAATTTTTACCTTATCACCTTTTATAAAATGTCTTCTGTGTTTTCTATATGCTTCTTTTTCTTCTTCTGTAGCATCAATTATAACTTCATTATTATAAGTTCTAACATCATCTTTCATATATGTTACTCTATCATAAGTTCCATCTTCATTTATAACTATAGCATCTGCAAATGAGTAACTATTATCAATATCAACTACATGTCTATTATCTATATTTTTATTTCCATTATCATCATATATTATAATCATATGTATCGTCTCCTTTTTCTTATTAATCCTGTGTACCAGAATGAAATCTGGTACACGTTTATATCTTATTAAATAAATTATATTACTTCACTATTATAACAAATCCATCTTCATGGAACCAGTTTACTACCTGTCTATCAGCTCCATATTTTTCAATTAATTCATTATATGAATCTACTTCATCACATTCTTCATTCCAATCTTTATCATTTATTTGGTCTAAAGTTGCAATATAATATTTTTCATCTGCATATCTTCTCTTTGCAATGTTCTTTAGTGGTATTTTTACCTTCATAATATAAATCTCCTTTTTTACTTATAAATTATCCAATAATTTCCAACTGACTTATGTCCACAATTCCATGTATCATATAAAGTCTTATCTTTTAAACAAGTTAGATGATGTGCTACTTTTATTAAATAATTGTATCCAGGTCTTGCTAACTCATTTGCAAATTCTTCTACTGTATATCTAGTATTATCCCATTTCTTAGGCATTTTCTGCATTGAGTATCCTTTAGATTTAAGATAAGCTGTGTAACCTTCTTTTTCACTCATATAGTAACCTGTCTTTTTAGTTATTTCTACCATCTCGTCTAATGTTTTCCAATAGTCTTGTCCTAAAGCTGTACTAATTGCTCTTAATACACAATCACCAGTTTTCTTATTTTTAGGATTTGCATTGTACTTTTCAAATAACATTTCCTCACCTCCTTTATTTATTATATGGACATTATATCATAAAATTCATCAAAAGTAAATAGTTTTAATATAAATGTAATATAAATGTAATAAAAAAGAGTAGAAATAAATCTACTCTTCTAAGTATTTTTAAATATTTAATTAAAAAATGACCAACATTATATATTTGATTTACTTTTAATGTTTAATACATCTTGATTTGATAAATAACAATATTTATCATTAGTATCTTTGATTATGCTATATACTTTAGAATATGACATATCATAATACTTAGATATTTGTAATATAGACATATTTTGTTTTTCATATAGTGTAACTATATTATCTCTCACTTTATTATACAAATCTAAATAATCATCATAGCATCTTATATTACCAAATTCTGTATCTTCTGGAAATATATCTTTAACTGATACATCTAATACTTCTGCTAATTTGCATTTTACCTTTATCGTAGGATAGCTTTTACCAGTTTGTATATTAGATATAGAAGATATAGTTAATAACCCATTAGATTTATTACTTATTTCTCTATTTGATAATTTCTTTTTCAATTTAATAGCTTTTAAATTATTTAAACCAGTATCTTTTGAAACTTTAGTAAGTCTCCACTCTAAACTTAAAGTACTTCTAACCTTTAGAAAATGCTCATTTAATTTATCTTTTATATTAGGATCATATAATTCTTCATATTGATTTATTAATTTATCAAACTGTACTTTAGATAATCCTAAATATTTAGCCGCTTTCGTTTTAGTTATATTTAACTTAAATAAGCTATCTATTTTAGATTTATTTTCTTCATTTAAAGTAATCATGTTATTTAAAGTTTGATTATTATTTATATAATCTCTAACATCTATAAGAGGTATTTTATTCGACATTAAATCATTATTTAAATGATACTTATTTCTACATTCTCTACATATTAATTGTATTTTATATGGATCTCCATGATAATTATTTTTAATTAAAGCGTCTTTACCACAAAATTGACACTTCTTCTCTAAGTTCGTATATCGTTTTACAAAATTTGATACATAACTATTTTGTTTAATTATTGACTCGAATTTTTGCTTCATTTTAGTTCTATATACCCTTTCTACATATTTTACTATATAACTATATTAACTCATAAATTAAAATGTCTCAAAATTAATTCTGGTAATTCATATTTCTCAACATTTATATAATATTATGCTTTTAACTAATTTAATGGTGCGTAAGGTTCCCATCCTAATTCAGAACAACGTCTCCAGTTTTCTAATTCCATACAAGCATTACATTGATCTAATGATAAACCTACTACACTATTTAATAGTTTCCAATGAGCGTAAGGTGGTTGAACTTTATTCATTGGAAAATCTTCATCTGCTAGCATAGCTAAAATATTATTTAAGCTTTCTTCAGATAGATTATCACAATCACCAAACATACCAGAAATAAAATTATCATGTAGATATTCTTCTAATTCTTTATTAGCAAACTCAGCCATTTCTCTTAAATCGTCTAATGAAGTATGAATAGAATAAACTGGAACATCTGTCAATCCTCTACAACTATTAAACATTAAATAAGTACTAACAGCATTAGATAAATCTAATTCTGGAGCATTACTAATACAAGAATCTGAGAACATATTATTAAAAATCTTACCAGATGACGTATCTATATCTAAATTTAAAGGATAATATATTGAACTTTGTCCATCATCTGCGCTTCTATTAAAGTAAAGTTCAGCGAACATATAAGAAAAATCTTTAAGCTCACTAAAATCTAAATTTTTATAAAAATTTATTAATGAATCCCAATTCTCTTTAGGATAAGCATAACTATCAGATTCTGAATCATGTGATGTGCCGCCATAAAACTCACTAAACATACTTGCAGAATCAAATCTAACAAAATTAGGAACTTTTATTTTATTTTCACTACCATCATAATTTCCTGTTACATTAAAAACAACAACATCTTTCTTAATATTTCCAGGTTTTACTTTTTCATTTTTCTCTGCTAATATTTCATTAGCCTTTTCTAATAAAGTAACCATTGTATCCTCCTTTAATTATTTCCTAATATATTATCAAATACATTAATTATCTCTTCTTCTGTACCGCCTAATTCAGTAATCTCATCACTAGTACCAAGTACATTATTTAAAATATTACCAACAGAAGATATATCATCTAATATAGATTCTACTGTATATGTAATATCTCCATCAATATAATCTGATAATATTGATAAAGTACCATTATCAACATCATAAGTATATTCATTACCTTGTACTGCTTCTGTATCTCCTATAGTAACCGTAATATTTTGTGGTAAAGAATAACCTTCATCAGCTGTAAGAGTAGTATTAAAATTTTCACCTTCATTAATAGTATCACTTGTATTAGATGATGTTGTATGTGTTAAATTACTAATTATATTATATGTTTTAGCTTCTGATTCATTTAAATTAACCCATACTTTATTTTTTAACATAAAAGAACCTATATATTTAACTCCATCATATACAACACAAATAGTTCCATCTGCTAAATCTGTGTTATTATTCATTTCAACTTTACTAGCAAATACTCTAGCTATAGAAGTAGAAGCAGTTGTTTCTACATTTAAAAATATTCCACCAAAATCTCCTGATTCGTCAGTAAGTTTTGTAACATTGATAGTAGATGTAGGTAATATTGAATTATTATATAAATCTTCTACTAATATCTTTTCATTATTATTAAGCCTATTTATTAAAATTTTATTATTATCTTTTACCTCAGCGTACATATTGTCTCCTTTCTTATTTTATATCAACTGGCCAAATTTTTTCTTTCTTTACTAAATCTTCATATAGATGTTTTATATAACTATTTCCATCATGTTCTCTATAATACTTGTAATTTTCTGCAATTAATTTCTTTTGCTCTTCTGTTTTAGTGATGCCATTATTTAACTCAGTTAATTCTGTAACTAAATATCTCTTTATTGATTCTATTGCGATTTTATTATTTTGGTCTTTTATTTCATTAATACTATTTTGCATCTCATCCATCTTTCCCATTAGCTCTGTATGTTCTTTAGAGCATGGTTTATCTTTTGATTCTTTATCTTTTTTATCTTTTTTTCTTTGTAAATGATCTTTATACATAGTGTATAAAAATTGCATTACTGATAATATTGCTAATATTATTGCTGCTAAATAAGGATAAATATCTGATTTATTCATAATTCTAAAGCTACCTCCTTTCAACTATTTTCGTCTTGCTAAATATTCTACTTAATTAAATTAATTAGAATTAGTTTCTAAAGATAGCATTAAACCTGAAACATCACCTTTAGTATTATATAAAGGTGTTTTAATAATATTTAAATTATTCATATTATTAATAAATTTTAATAAGTTATCTTTATCCCTATCATCTATCATTGTATTTATAACTAAAGTATTTTCATCCTTCATATAAACTTGCATTGTTTATACACTACCTCCTTAATATTTGTATACTAATCTACAATATTTAAGATTTACCCATCCTGAAGGTGTTTTAACCCAATCTCCTTTTATTTGTTTAGTATCAAACCTTGTTCCTCTACGGTATGTTTTTATTATTTTATATTTTGTACTAGGTCCACTTCTAACATTTAGATTTGTATTTGTTACATACTTACCAAGTACATATGTTGTATTATTCGTTGTGTTATTCGTCGTATTATTTGTAGTATTATTTGTTGTTTTATTATCTTCTTTAGGTGGATTACTTAAATATTCTTCTCTACAATCAAATTTTTCTTCGAATATTCTTACTTCGTATAAATTATTTCCTTCAATTCTTATTATATCTCCTAAGCCATAAACTCTATTATTTATTACTACACTTCTATTAATCCAAAATTGATAACCATTACTATCTACTATTATTTTATCTCCACCATTATCATAAGCTATGTTTATAGGAACGTCTACTAAAACTCTATCTCCCACATTATATTTATGCGCATATTCTGGTGTAGGATCAATACTATTTTCTCTTTTAAATCCAAAATAGCCTTTACTGTTAGCGTAATTTTTAAAGTTAGTTATTGAACAAAGTACTGTATTTCCAGATAAAGTAACCTTACCTGATCTTCCATAAGAGTTAAATTTTCCACTATATAAATATGGATCATATATTTTTAAAGTATTACCTTCAATACCATATACAACTATATAATGACCTCCTGTAGTAAATAATCCTGAAGAACATGATACTACTACAATATAATCATTTCTAACTAAGTTAATCATATTGTCTACATTATATACTCTACTAAATTCTATTCCATATTTATTTGCTGTCCACTGAAAAGCGCTCGCATATGTTCCGTTATCTGCAGATCTAAAACCATACTTTACATATAGATCTCCCATTGTATCTGGTCTTACTACACCTTTTATTGTGCTTACTACCATTGCTGCAGAAGTAGGTCCACAACCGCTAGAACCTATTGTTTGACTTGCCTTACCTATTGATGTATAAGGATGATTTCTCCATCTACTATCTATTTGAGAATAATATACTGTTGTACTTATAGAATTTCCAACAACAAAATCGTTCTCATCATACTCTGTAGATCCAGAAATAATATCTGGATTTTCCTCTTCAAATGTTTCTACTTCTAGATCTTCTTCTCCTTTAAATGATCCATTATAAATATTATCTTCTGGTGTTTCTACATCTTCAATATTAACTACATTATAATTTTGAGTATTATCGTCATTTTTCTTATCACCAGAATTAACTAGGATTAAAGAAAATGTTATGATTAATATAGTTAATATACTTAAAAATAGTATTAATCTTGACTTTTTCATAATTTTACCTCCTATAAATTATATATTTCCAATTATATTTATAACTCTACCTTCAAAAGTATTATATTCTTCTCTAGTCATTGCGCCAGAGTCTGCTATTTGTGATATTAATGAAGCGTATGATCTGAAAGTTCCAGAAGTATCTAATTCTGGATTACCTACACTATCAATAATATCTTTAATATCACCTTTAACTCTTATAAGCTCATTTAATTTTGCTGGTATATTATAAATCATATTTGACATAATTAATACTCCTCTACATTTTTAACACTTAAATCATATGTATAACCTACAACATGATTAAATAATCTATTATTCATTGTTAACAAAGAATCATTATCAACATAATAGTAACCATCACTGTGTTTATTAAAATAACCATTATTTTCTAATGCTGGTGTATATGGTGTCGTTGATGTTGGAAATAAATACCAATCAGTTCCTACTCTTACATTAAAACATTGACAAGTTATAGAACTATTTGCTGGAACCGTTTTATAATCTACAGTATATGACGTAGATGAATTACTACTATAAGTAGCTGTACAAAACTTTAATAATCTTGTATAAATTGTTGTATCAAAAATAGGATTTAAATTAAACTTTACATCCTTAGCTATATCTGTTGTATTCTCTATTACTATTGAATCTCTTGATGTTATTGTATAATATATACTACCTTTAACTGAATTAGGACTATATGGTATATTTGAAAATTCAACTGAACCAGAAGGTAAACCGCTAGTTATATGTCTTGTACTAAGCGTCATTAATAATTTTATTCTTACACCATTTCTTTCTACGAATATAGGATACTCTATACCAGGTCCTGAACCGCCTCTATAGGCTATATTAAAATTAGAAGATTCATTAATATAAGCATTATTAATTTCATCATACACTTGTTTAGTATCTGTTAATCCGCTTATAAAAAGAGCTCCTCTATCATCACCATAATTTCTTATGTATTCTGCATTTAAATATTTTGTATTTACACTTTTAGCTGCTTTTACAAACTCATCAACATCCTCTGCTTTAATAATATTATTAGTAATTATACTAACTTGCTCAGGATAATCACTTAAAGGACTTTGTGCACTTAAAGTACCTCCTGATCTTATAATAGATTCTTTTAACATATCTTTAGTAGAATCTAAATATTCTAATTTGGTGTTAATCTCTTCATCCATGTTATTAATTCCTCTTCTATTATTATATATAAAAGTAGAACACTAAATTAGTTCTACTTTTATATTTCACATATTAAATTATTTTTGTTTTCTTAATTTAGCTATTTTTTCTTCAGCTTCCGGTAAGCTTGCTATAGAAGTTAATAAACTTAATATTCCAGATAGTAAACTTGCGCTTCCTACAAAAGACCAATTTACATCACCCATAGCAGCACTAGTACCTATAGTAGCAACCGCTGTTTGAGCAACAGTTCTTAAAGCTCTAATACCAGCAGCTTTTAACCATACTTTAAATACTTCCATAAAAATACCTCCTTATAAATTTTTAATATCCAGTTGTCCAACCTGCATTTAATAATGCTTGATAATTAGATAATCCTTGACAAGTTGTCGCTTGTGTTGCAGTTAAACCCAATTGTCTTAATGTTTTTATACCAGTATAACTTGTTGCATTTATACACATTGTCATAATATTATTTAAACTATCATTGCTCAAATTTTCACAATAGTCAAACATACTACCCATATTAGTTACACTACTTGTGTTTAGTACTGGAACTGTAGTTAAATTAGTACATCTTTGAAACATATTACTCATATTAACTGCACTACCAGTATTTAATTGTGGTATAGTAGTCAAATTAGTACATTGCCAAAACATACTATTAAATTTAGTTACTTTACTTGTATCTAATAAAGGTATAGAAGTTAAACCATTACAATTATAAAACATATTATTCATATCTGTTACATTACTTGTATTTAACTGTGGTATAGTAGTCAAAAGACGACAATGACTAAACATAGAACTCATATTAGTTACACTACTTGTATCAAGTAATGGTATAGAAGTTAAACTAGTACATTCACTGAACATACTATTTGTATATGTTACTTTACTTGTATTTAACTGAGGTATAGTAGTTAAGCTAGTACAATAACCAAACATACCACCCATATTAGTTACATTACCAGTATCAATTAATGGTATAGAAGTTAAATTAGTACAAGAACCAAATGTATTAAACATATTAGTTACCTTACTTGTATTTAATTGAGGTATAGTAGTTAAACCAGTACAATTATCAAATGTCATAGTCATATTTGTTACATTACTTGTATCAAATAAAGGTATAGTGGTTAGATTTTTACAATTATAAAACATACTACTCATATCTGTTACTTTATTTATATCTAGTAAAGGTATAACAGTTAGATTTTTACAACCATAAAACATACTAGTAGTATTAGTTACCTTACCTGTATTAATTAATGGTATAGAAGTTAAATTAGTACAACCTTGAAACATACCTTGAGTATTAGTTACATTACCAGTATCAATTAATGGTATAGTTGTCAAACTAGTGCAATAACTAAACATTGCGTTCATAAATGTTACTTTACTTGTATCTAGTAAAGGTATAGTCGTCAAGCTACTACAATGGCTAAACATGCCAGTCATTATAGTTACTTCACTAGTATCTAATAAAGGTATAGTTGTCAAACTACTACAGTATTGAAATAAATAGCTCATATTAGTTACTTTACTTGTATTTAATTGAGGTACAGTAGTCAAATTAGTACAATGATCGAACATGCTATACATATTAGTTACATTACTCGTATCTAACAAAGGTACAGAAGTTAAACTACTGCAATAACCAAACATATTAGTTGTATTAGCTGCATTTGATATATCATATAATGGTACATTAACTAAATCTTCACACGCACTAAACATGCTCGCCAATGATGCTGTATTACTAGTATCAAACATAGGAGCATCAATTAAATTACTGCATCCAGCAAACATACTTTGTGTACTTGTAGGTAAAAAATTTGTATTGTCTAAATTAACATATTCTAAATTAGAACAATGATTAAACATACTAATAGCACTTTGATTCTGACCACTTAAATCTTGACCGCTTAAATCTATATATCTTGCTGTAACTCCATAAAATAAATTAGCAAATGTTATATTACTTAAATCAATTACATTACTATCTCTACTTAAATCTAAAGTATCTATAGGTGCTAAAGATGTATTAATTGATGTTGTTATACCTGCCGGAACATCTGTAAATTTAACATCTGAAGGCACATACATTATATTATCTATTTTGTCTACATAACTCATAAAAGTATCTTCATCTAATACACTTTGACCTAACTCTATAAGTTTCTGTTTCATAAGTGTTTTTGTTTCTTCTATTTCACTTATTTCTTTATTTAAATCTGTTTTAGTATAATACACTCTATCAATAAAAGACATATACTACTCCTTTAATTTTCTTTTACTTCAACATTAGTTAATCTTGAAAAATTAGAATTAATGTAATCTTTATCATCTCTAGTTCTTACATAAATTAAGCAATCACTTGGTACGTAACTAGAAGCATTATTACCAAACATATATGTACTTGAAGTTAAATTGCTAAAATTAATGCTCGATAAATCTAATAAAGTTAAATTTCTGCAACCATAAAACATATAATTTGTTTTTGTTAAGTTAGAAAAATCAAGTCCGGATAAATTCTATAGTAGTTAATTTAGTACAATTATAAAACATATACATAGTACTTGAAACATTATGCATATTAAAATTAGATAAATCTATAGATTCTAAATTACTACAATTATAAAACATACATTGCATAGATGTCATATTTCTCGTATCAATTTTACTTAAATCACTCGATAAATCTCTACTATTATTACCATAAAAGCTTAATGCGTATGGAGCATATTTTATCTCACTTAACTTATCTACATAACTTCTAAAATTATCTAAATCAGTTACAACTACACCTTTATTAATTAAAGATTCTTTCATAAGATTTTTAATATTTCTTACATAATCTAAATAATTAATTATATTATATTGATAACGCATAATTTTATATTCCTCTATTATATTCTTCTAATATAATATATAATATTTTAACATTTATTTATGCAAAATAAAAGCTTATAATCTTAATAATTATAAGCTCATTATATACAATTTAACTAGAATGAAATCTGGTACACTTTAAAAATATAGTAATATAATTTTATTGTATAGAATTTTCTATTTTTAATACTTTACTATAAAAATACTCATTATCTATCTTAATTCTAGATTGAATAAATTGATTTTTATTTACTTTAGCAACAGTTATTCTACCTGAATTATTAGTATTGCTCAACCAGTTATTATCATTTACTTTAAACTCTAATAAATCATAGTTATCTACACTAGGATAAGCAAAGACATCGATTGTACTATCATTATTTATATAATCTAAAGAAATAGATGGTTCTCTAGAAGCTTTTTCTTTATCTATCATAAAGCTATAACCTTTACTATTAACAGGAAGAATATAGTTATTACTATCTTCAAATCTTAATATAACATCAAATGCTATATGAGACTCATTCTCTAATTCATATCTATCATTTATAAGTAATATATCATTATTCTCACCTAAAAAATATAAATCTTTCATTGTTGATAATGTATTACCTAAAAACTTAACTGATGATATTACTCTAGGAATTAATATTTTTGTCTCATCATTATTAACAAGTCTTGTAATTCTTAATCTAATATTTAAAAAATTTTTAGATTTTTCTTCCTCTTGACTTATTCTCAATGATAACTTAAAACAATACTTCATTAATCCGTCTAGTGGAATAGTCCATTCTTCTATTTTCTTAATCATTTATTTATCTCCTTTTACAAACTTTATTAATTTATATAATGCACTTCTTAAGAAAAATAGACATGGCTTTTTAATCTTTGATTCATATTCTCTATTTGAAGTATCCATAGTAACTGCCCAGGCTTCTCTTATTTTATATTCATATGGAAGTATAGCTAATCCATTGTCACCCCAATTAGTACCCCATGAATTTTGAATTATAAATCCAGTTTCATTCCATCCTATAATAAGTATAGCATGACCAGAATTAGGATATACATCTGGAATTTGAATTATGTTATTGCTGTCTATTACTAAATTATCAGTAGCGATAGCTATAGGAACTGGAATATTTTTAGTATACAACCATGTTTTTATCTCATTAATAGTAGACATTCTAGCGTAAGATTCTATTTTCGTATCTTCTGCTTTAATCTCTAAAACATCTATATTATCATCTACTTTCTTTTTAGCTGCACTCATTTCAATATTAACATTAAAATCTTTATTTAATACAGCTCCTTTCTTTAGCAAAGTAGATAATGCTTCTCTAGGATACATTCCTTCTCCTTGATAATATCCTGTAGGTCTATAACCGTAAATCCATCCAGTAGAATAATTATTCTTATATTTACTTTCAAGCATTTCTGATAATGTATGAGCTACACAGCTATTTACATCTCCTTGATCTTTTATTGTTGTATGATTTAATCTAAATTCAACAGGTAACTCTATACTTTTAGGCGCTGATACTCTAAAATCTCTTATATCATTAGGAGATTCTAAGGCACCATACTTTCTATCTATCATAGGCAACCTCCTTCAAAATTAATCTTTATTAATAACCCGCTGTCCAACCAGCATCTAAAAATTCTTGCCAATTGCTTAATGATTGACAAATATTTGCTTGTGCTATAGTTAAACCAATATATTTTAATGTTTTTGTGCCAGCATAAGAAGTTGCATTTATACACATTTGTAATACATTGTTTAAACTTTCATTGCTTAAGTTTTCACAATGAATAAACATTTGACGTATATCAGTTACACTACTTGTATCTAATACTGGAACTGTAGTTAATGCTCGACAATGAATAAACATATTAAACATATCAGTTACATTACTTGTATCTAATAGAGGTACTTCTATTAATGCTCTACAATCACCAAACATTGTATTCATACTAGTTACATTACTTGTATTAAGTAATGGTATTGTTGTTAAGCTAGTACAGTGATTGAACATACTACCCATATTAGTTACATTACTTGTATCTAGTAAAGGTACTGTTGTTAATGCTTGACAATTATCGAACATATCTTGCATATTAGTTACCTTACTTGTATCAAATAGTGGTACTGTTGTTAAGCTTTTACAAACATAAAACATTTGGTTCATATTAGTTACCTTACTTGTATCAAATAGTGGTACTGTTGTTAATGCTTGACAATTACGAAACATACAAGAAGTGTCTGATATATTATATACTTTTAAACCTTGTATTTTTATTAAGCTATAAAACATATCAAATAAATTACTAACTGATGTTATACCACTCAAATCTAGTTCAGGTAATTCAACTATATTATTAATCAAAGCACTATTTGTTGATGTAAAGGCAGTATTCATTTTTACATTATATTCACTTCCGCTACCTGATACATTTACTATTGCACTCGCTTTATCTGTTACATCATAAGTACCATTCTCTGTTATATTTATTGTTCCTGTTGGTGTTATTCCTGGTACATTCGTTGTTACTTCTACACTCGTCATACCATCTTTGTTTTGACTTTTATTTATTGTTGTTGTACCATTACTTGTTATTGTTACACTTTTTACTTCTAGATTTGGTTGCACATTTACACTAGTATTTGCTTTATTTGTTATATCATAAGTACCATTTTTAGTTATTTCTATACTTCCACTTGGTACTATATATTCTTGTGGTATTCTATCAACTGTTACTTTTCTCAAACCATCATAACCAATATCTGGAGTAATTGTTTGTTGTTGTTCTGTGGGAGTTGCCGTTTTTGTTTGTAATTTAGGACTACCTCCACCTCCACCACCAGATGATTCTTCCATCTTATTAGCATAATTATCATAAGCTGTGTTAGCTTCTTCAGCGGTATCATATGATTCTATAATACTTTCTCCATTTTTGTTATAAATGATAATTTCTTTATCATTTTCTGGATTTATTACTATATTTTGTACATAATAAAGATTAATTAATCTATCGTCTTTACTGTTAATAAAAATAGCCATTAATAAATCTCCTTTCTATAATGATAATAAGTCATCAATGATACTCTCTTTTACTGATACTGCATTTTCTTCAGAATCATAAGTTCCTTCTTTAATGACTTCACCATTTACTTGAACATACCCTATTGAATATGTATCATCTTCATTTTTTACTACTATTACTCCTTGTAATAAAGTAACATTTTGTAATCTACCATTTATTGTCTCTATAAACATGATATCTCCTTTCATACTAGAATAATTTTAGGAAGAATATTTTATTTATCATAAACAACCTTCTACTATTCTATGATTTCCCAATCATTTGCTAAAACGTCTTCAACACTCATCATACTATTACTATACTCTGAATTATCTTCAACAAACTTTAACATCTTAGTATTTGTTGGTTCATAAGTAGTTACTTCGGCATATAAGATACTCTCATCCCAACCGCTTCTTCTTACTCTAGATCCATTTTTAAATTTAGTATAAATATCTTTTAAAGTCATAATTACCTCCTATAAAATTAACTTTTAATCTTTACCCACAATATATCAAATTGTGCTTTTACGTTCATAACTCCACCACCTTGATAGTCGAACATGTACTGCCACCAGATAGTTGCACTTCCTGAATTTCTAGTACTTAATCTAAATCCTTTTATATCATAATTATAAAAACCAGATCCAGGTCTTACATTTTGAGAAATAGTTACACCTACAATTCCTAAAGGCATATAGCCAGATTTTGATACGCTTAATGTATTTTCTCCACCATAAAGACCGCCCATATTTCCTAAATCTTTTTCATGTCTACTAGTTACAAAATCTCCATAAACTGCAACTTTATTTGATATATTATTTATTTTATTATTTAAAGATGTCTCTAATGTAGACATTCTATTCTCTAAATCACTTCTTAAAGCTGACATTTCACCTTCAATAGTTGTCTTAAAAGCATTTAATTGAGCTGTAATATCGGCTCTTAATTGAAGCATTTCTGCTTGTAGTTGAGCTGCTATTGTAATAGCTTGCAATGCTTTTGCCCTCGCATAATAATCTACATATCCTTCTTGCTCTTGATCTACATAAATCCATCTTCTACTTATAATAACAGTATCACCATCATCATTAATAGAAGTTATTCCTGATTTTAATACTATTACAGCTAAAGGAATATAAATTATATTATCCCAAGGTGCTGGATAAGCTATTAAAGCGGATGCATTTGTAGCATCACTACTTGTATCATAAATTGTATCGCCATATTGTACTACTAAAGAATTATCATATATATCCCATAGTATCCTTTGTAAAGTAAATTTACCTGCTGGAACATCTCCTATAGTTCCAACACTATAATCTATATCATCTAATTCATCAGCAATAGTATTTAATATAATCATTAATGGATTATTACATATTTCTGTATTTAATAATAAAACATAACTAACTACATCCTTAATAGCATTTACTTGACTACTACTAATTGAAACTATATTTCTTAAATTTGTATTTATATAAGCTTCAATATCTGATTTATTTCCATATAACTCTATTCTACTTATACTTGATAAAGATGGATCTCCTAAAACTTCATAAATATTATCAGATACTTCATAAATATTAGTTATATAATATAAGAAGTCTTCTATAATTTGTTGCTTTTCTGATTCTGTAGCTCCATCTTCTATAGCTTGTAATAATGTATCAGAATAAGATAAAGCTAAATCTTGTAGATTATAAGTCATATTACTTATATCATCTATATATTTTTCTATTTTAGTCTTTAATTTCTTATTCATATTATAAACCATATATTTATTAGTTATAATACTATTTACTGGACTTACAGAATAATCTATTTCATTACGTTCATTTACATATCTAATAGGCATACTTTGAGATGATAAATTATGAAAATCAATAATATCTGGAGAATTTAAATCTGTAAATTGTATACCGCTTCTTTTAACTGATCCTGATTCCATTGACAAACTTAAATTTTCAGGTGATTTAACATACATTCCTTCAACATTATAAAACTCATCTGCAGCATCATACATAGGAGTACCACATCTTTGTCCCATCATATAAAATTGATTCCACGTTGAATTTTCAGATATTACAAATCTTCCTAAAATAATCTCATCTACTCTTCCAAACATAGAGCTTGATATTCTATAAGTTCTATCAGCTTTTATAAAAATAAAATGTAGCTTTCCATCTGCGTATGATAATAAATCTATAGGAAATAAATTTAATTCTACAAATTTATTTATAGCTCTAAAATATAATATAAAATTATCAAATATGGTATCAGAATTAACTAAATCATTATTAGGTTTTGCATTTACTAAAGGTAATATAGTATTACCATCTATTGTCTCTAATCCAGAAAATAAAATACCATTATTTAAAATCTTACCAGTTATAGAATCTATAAATTTACTATTATTGGAATTAACATTAAATTTATCAACTAATTCTCTATATGTGCTAGAATATTCTAAATTTTCCCAATCCTTCATTGTATCTCCTTTCTTTACTACTAACTAAAAATCAAGTAATATAAATATTTCTTCTGCTTGATCTTCTTCTCTACCTATAGGTAATCTATTATCTACAACCTCAAGCATTCCTTTATCTGCTTGAGCCATATTATCCCATTCTTCTCTAGAAATTCCATATAATATTTGTTCATTTGTAGCATTTACTCCAACATATAAACCTACTTGTCTAAATGTTATTCCTATAGGTATTGATGGAACTGTGTCTCTATCTAGAGTTACTTTGCACATTATAGATGTATAACCTCTTTCTTGAGCAACTGAAAAATCTTGCGTTGTAGCATAATATAATCCTTTATAATATACAGCTGTTCTTTTTTGTAATGTTGTAGGATTCTCTATTACTCCGGCATATTTATAACTATCTATTCTTTGTAATCCAACTAATTCAGTTACCTCTGTCATTGTTTCACTTGGATTAGGTGGATTATTATCATCTTCCCAAGGTGTTGTTCTACCTATACCTACAAATCTATAAGCTAAATCAGTACTCATCCAATCGTGCATTCTACGTTGACGTGATTGTAATGTAACTACTCCAGGCATATTTTAATTACCTCCTTTAAATTTTCTATTTCTATTATAATATATAATTTTATAACATTTACAACAATTTAATTGTATTTAATTATATAATTGCAAACTAAATATGATTGCATGTTATTCATAGCTGTTCCGCTACCACCAGATGAAACTGTTATTCCAGTTGTAGCACTTCCTGTTGATACTGTAGTTACAGTGTGTGAATCTACAGCTGGACTATTAAGTGATCTATCAAAATCACTAGCATATGTATTTTTATCATATGAATAATTATGAGTATGACCAGGATCTGTAACTGTTAAATTATAATTAGGAATTTCTGATTTAGTTAAAGTGTGTTTATTTTCACCACCAACTGCACCTAAAGTTCCTAAAGTAGCACCTTGAGTACCAGCTGTACTTCCTTCTTTGTAACCTACAGTTACTTTTTCTCTCTTATCTGGTAAATTAAATGTATTTGAGCCATCACCAGCACCATAAGTTGTACCTATTACTGCGAATAATGCAGCGTATGTTGTTCTTGATATAGCACTTCCATCTGCCCACATAAATCCATCAGGTAATACTGTTCCGAAAAAATCACAACCAGCACCTATAGGCATTCCAGAATTACTTCCTATAGCAGTAAATACAGCTTTTGCACTAGGATATTCTGTATCACTACTACTGCTTGTAATAGTAGTTACTTTATTGCTTATACTTTCAGAATTACCTAAAGTAACTTTATCTGATGCGCTCATTAAACCGCCTTTAGCTGTAGTAGCTACTGGTAATGTAACTGAAACATCATTACCTGCACTATCTGTTAAAGTTAATGCTGCAGTTGTAGCAGTTGTTGTAACTGCTAAGCTAGAATTTGTTATTCCTGCTTCTGCTACTGATACTAAATCCCAATAAGTAATATCCCAAACACCAGTTGTATTATTAGTATTACATTTATATAATTTGTAATAATATGTAACTGTATCACCTATATTATATACTTCAGTACTATCATATTCTGGAGCAAAGTTATCGTTAAATGTATCTATAATTCTTGATATTACTATAGAACTCCAATGTGTAGAATCCCAAGCCTCAGGTACAGGTATACCAACAGTACATCTATATAATACACCTTCTTTTATTATATAATCACCAACTGAATAAGTTAAAGAACTATCATAAGTATTTGCTACTGATGTACCAGATAAAAATCCTCCATTTGCTATTATATTATCTAAAGTATCTATTCTACTATTAATAGCATTAAACACATTTTGCAAATCTGCTTGATTAGCGATATCACCAGTAACATCTCCCCATTCAACAGTTCCAACAGTTGATAGTGGTATCCAGTTAGTTCCATCAGTTGTATACTCTAAAAATGATGATCCTGATTCTCTAATACTTAAAATTGTACTAGAAGATATTTTACGTGAAAGTGAAGTTTCAGCAGCTGACATTCTTACTACCAATCCAGTAGTAGCATTATTTACTGTATTATCTAATGAACTTACAGTATTACTTAATGCTGTCATTTGAGTTACTAAATTTAATAACTGAGATGTATTATTATTTACTATAGTAGTTAAAGAATCTAAATCTGTTTGACTTGCTTTATTTACTAAAATCTGATATAAATCTGTTTGATTTTGTATATTACCAGATATAGTACCCCAAGTATAATTCAATGTTTCATAATCTGTTCCATTTAATGAATATGAAACTACACCACTATCAGAAATTTCTATATCTTTTACAGAATTAGAAATAATTCTTAAACTTATTTCTTCATTATGATATGCAAATTGTGCATCAGTGGCAGACCAATTTGAATTCATTTTATCTACCATTTCCATACCAGACATACCAATTTCTAATAAATTATAATGCATACCATAACTAGCATTAGTTCCAACAACTTCACCATTTATATCGTCTAATGTTTTAGTTATCATTAATAAATTATTTGTATTTGTATCTGACATTATTTCCTCCTTAATATAAAATTATCAATATAATTAACCATAAAGAATATGTTCTGATCTAACTGTAGGTGCAGATTCTATAAAACCTCTATAATTTGTAAGTCCTGGAGTATTGAACACAAATCCATTTACCCAAGGAGCTCTATAATAAGTTAAAACTTGTATACCTCCAATTACTCTTCCTCCTACTACAGCATGAGTAAGTTGATCTGTAAGAGTTTGATTAATAACTGTACTAAGTCCCATACTACCATAAGTATCTATTCTAGGATCATATCCTTGAGTTAAATAAGTAACCCACATCTTTATATAATATTGCCAATCTTCATACATTTTTAGATGGAATATACCCATAAAAATATAATATACAAATATTAATCTAGTTCCAGCTAATTTAGTATCAAAAATACTATCTCTTAATATTTTACTTAATTCTGGAATTCTTATTTTAATATCTCCAGGATACATATTTGGCTCTGTAGTTGTATAATCTCCTGAGCCATACTCTATAATCTCAACACCTCTTAAATCAGCATTAGAGTAATAACTTTCTGCATCTTGTCCAAAAGATCTTATTAAATTAGACAATCCAAAATTAGTACCTCTCCATCTTCTTATCATACAAAATAATTTTATAGATTCTCTTTGTTGATCTGGAGTAAGTCCTTTATTCCATCTATAACCTATTATTGTAGATAATGCTTGAAGATTTTCATCAGAACATCTATCAACATCAATTTCCCAAGGTAAGACTTTAGCTCTCATATATAAATCACCAAATAATTCTGCTATTAATTCTACAATTATATTTAAATCATCTTCAGTTAATACTAAAGACAAAGTTCCTTTTATGTAATTGTAAATTTTCTGTCTATACTCTGGAAATAGTCTGTCTTCCATTTCTCTAAATCCAAAAACAGATGAAATATCAAAAGTCATTATATTTCCTTTCTAGAAATTACCAGAATGAAATCTGGTACATTTTCTAATTTAAATAATATATTTTTATATTACTCTATTTTGATAATCGTAAACATTTACAGTAATTAGATTTACTAATTCTCCGTTTTGTACTATATTAGGTACTACATCAATAAATCCATTAGGTAGTACTTCTATCTTTTCTTCTGGAGTAACTACTTCACAATATCTAATATAATTAAACTCATGTAGTATATCTGATCCTATTACACTTGCAAATATAGGATCTCCTATTCCTAAATTATCTCTTGAATATTTTTTAAGAATGAAATCTTTTACTAAATCGCCTACAACATCAAAATGAATATCATACTGATCCATATAAATACTTACATTAATTTCTGGATGTACTATTGTTAAATCATGATATGTTACATTTAAAGACGTTAATCTTCTTTCGTCTATATACTCTCTTAATGTTTGTCCTTTATCTGTAAGAATTTGATCTCTCTTATAATAAATATATATTTCATATGAATTGTCTACAAAATCTCTCCAATTATCATTAAATGTAATAATTATATCATTTCCAGATGATGCTATTGAATATACAATTCTATCGCTTATACCAGAAACATTAGAAACTTTTTCAACTAACCAAGAAGTTTCTTCAAGACCAGTATTTATTGATGGAACTATATCATCTATTGTATAAGAATTTAAAGCATTAGTTAATGTTATTGTTGATCCTAACACACTGGCTTTGGCTATAATATCTAGAGCTTCTGCTACATTTTCTAAATCTGATACTTCCCAATCTTCTCTTAATTTTATTATTGAATTTCTATATTTTAAAGCTTCTGTATCATAAGCATCATATTTAGTATCATCTTCAGGTAAAACATATAAATATACTTTATAATAATCGTCAGGTTGTATTAAACCAGAAGCTGGATCATTATAATCTAATGCTGATATATCTGCAGTTCCTAAAACATTCAATCCTACCTCTTCAAAATCATTTATTGTAACTATAGTATTCATTGTTCTTGCTTGTCTAGGTACTGAATCTTTCATCTCATCTACTGTTTCAGGATTATAACCTCCTTCAGTAGCAGTATTTGAATATATAGTAATTCCAGTAGAATCTTCCATATTTAATTTTTCTATTTTTGAAAGAACATTCTTTCCTATTCTTCCATCTTCTCCTGAACTTAATAAATATCTTATTTCAATAACAGAACCTTGAGTAATCATATCTGTCCAATATGAAGGTAATTGAATATACAAATATTGATCTTCATAAATATGAACTGAAAACTCTAAAGTATTTGTTGTAAATCTTACATCATCTACTCTATTATATTTAGTACCATCAATAGATAAAGATATTGTATTTACTCCTATATTATAATCCGGTAATATAATTCTTCCTAAAGAAGTAATATTAGATATACCATAAGAATAATATGTAGGAGTACCTTCATATACTTTTAATGTGCATTTATTATTATAGAAATAACCATCATCTATATTTGAAAACATAACAGTACCAGTAGAATCTGTAAAAGTAGAATAAGCTGATACTACAGTACCGTTAGCTAAATCTTCACTAGTACTATTATAAATTAAATTTAAATCACAATATGCTGACATATAATGTCTAGGTTCATATCCTATCAAAGAGCATAGATATAAAGCACTAACTCTTTCTGTACAAGTAGATAAATATAATTCGCTTGCTGTTTTATCTACTTGAAAGTTTACCATATCTGATATATAAGACATTAATTTTAAATATATAGTTCCTATATCTGAATCGGAAAAGTCTGTCCATCTTCCGTTAGACAGCTGTTCTGCTTGTATTTTTAAATATTCTAAAATTGAATAAGCGTCTTTTCTATTATAAGGTAATAAAGTTTTATCAGAGATATCTGGTTCAACCATTACTGAATTATAATCATTTATTAATAAGTTTACTTCTCCAAGCATTTGTGTATTATTATTTTCAGTTGCCCAATCTCTTAAAAACTCTAAAACAGATAAAGAACTTCCTAAATCTTGAGCTGTTATATCACTCATAATTTCCTCCTTTAATTAGTATTACCAGTTAAAAATTCTAACATTACTGTATCATTAATATTAGAATTAAATACTTTATAAGATATTGCTAATCTTACTGAAACATCTGAAAAAATTACATCTATATTTGTAATAGAAATATTAGTATAATAAGACTCTAACGTGTTTGCTATTTCTATTCTCATTTCATTTGCTAAACTTTCACTAGCTGGTTCAAATAATAAATCTACTAAATTACTACCAAAAGCAGGATCTCCTATTAATGTTCCTTTTCTAGTTTCTAATAATGTTTTAAAATCTTCTTCTAATTTATTTACATTATCAGATAGTCTAACTCTTCCTAAAGAAGTTAAAAATGTGGTACTTATACCTCTTAAATCATAAATATTACTCATTCAGACATTACACCTCCACTACTATATAGATTTATAATAGATGGAACTACAATAACCATTCCTGCTTTTAATTCAAATATATCTCTTAAATCATTAGCATCTAAAATTACCCAAGCAAGTCTAGGATCTCCATAAAATTTATAAGCTAATAAGTCTGGTCTATATTCATCTTTAGCTTCTACTTTATATTCTATATCAGTTGAATTACTTCTAATAAGTAAATCACTCTTCCTCATATTTCTTATAACTAAGTTACCGTCTTTTAAAAGTAGTTGATCTTTCTTATCATATCTACTTCTTACTTTTCTAATATTAGGAGTAATTATTTTATTAACTAAATCAACTGAATACCAAACATTTAAATCTTCTCTATACATATATAACTCCTTCTATTATAATATATAATTTTATAACATATAATAAATAAAGATTAATTAACTAGTTTTTACATATTCAATTATAATAACATAAGAAGCTATACCACTATTCCAAGCATTATTACTAAATCTTAATGTAAATTTTGTTGAATTAAAGTCATACATCCAACATTCCCAATTAGTATAGTTTCCTGGCATTGGTTCAAGACATCCATCACTATTTCTTTTGTAGAAACCATAACACTTTATAGGTGTTGCTAAGTTAGATATTCCATGATTTACATTACTTAATTGACTAGAAGGCGTTCCAATTAAAACTGTTCTATATATAAAACTTCCATCTACCCACCTTCCTACAATCTGTTCAGTTGTACTATATATCTCAGGAGAAGTTAAATAAGCAACAGTACCATTTACTATTGTTAATTTATAAGTAATTCCGTGATTTACAGTCATACCATATAATATAAGAGTTCCAAACTCCACATTATCTGTATCAGTACTAGCACTAGGAACTCCACCATTTTCTCCACCACATCTATGTGGAATATATTGATAATTATACCAACCATTAGGTATCACAATACCATCCTTAGTATAAATTGTCTGCAGTAACACGCTTCCAAATTGACCATTAGAAAATCTTAATTCTTCAACTAAATTTTCTACAGTATGATGTCCTACTAATTTAGTCCCAGGTATTGCTCCACCACTATAATTATATGATGTTTTACTTAAATTCAATTCTCCTGTTAAAGTTCCACCAGTAATAGGTAAAAACTCATTAGATGAATTATTTAATCCCGCTATTTTATGCTCTGTTCCATTACTATCTATATATCTTAAACTCATATTATTCCTCCTAACTTACTCTTTTCCAAATATATACTACTAAATATGGAGGCATATTATTAAGAGCAGTTCCACTACCGCCAGATGAAACTGTAATAGTTTTATCTCCAGTATTTTTTGTACTCGTATTCAAAATAACTTGTCCTTTATTTACAGCATCACCATCTCTCTTTAAACCAGCAGCAGATGTTGTGCCATTATATACACCACCATGATTATGACTTGTACTATATAAATTATAATTTGGTAAATTCTCTTTAGCTATAGTATTAGTAGCTGATCCACCAGTATCTCCTGCTGTATATGTATCACCAGCACCTAGTAAAAATCTATCTTTCAATTGTTCCCAAGTACCACCAAATAATGTTGATGGATTTGTGCTATTAACACTCATATATATTGAACCTACTGGATATACATCGTCTACATTAAATCCTCCACCAGATGTATCATCTGTAATATTATATAATGTTTTTGTTTCTTTAGTTTGTAAAGCATCATACTCAGCTTTAGTTAAACTTACTATATTTTCTATAGTATCATTTGAACTTCCTATTGTTCCACTTCCTGCACCAATATCAACTTCAGTAATATTAGTAACTTGTCCTAAACTATTAGTTGTAATTTTAGGTACTTTCGTAGCACTTCCTTTGGCTGAATAAGCAGTTTGAGCTGTTAACTTAGTTTGATATGTTGTAGTTATATCATTTCCGTTTTTATCGCCAGTAGCTTTCGTTGCACTTGTTGCATTTCCTTGAAATGTTGTCGCATATACATTAGCCCATTTATTTGAACTACTTCCTAAATTATAAGTATTATTACTATTTGGTGTTATATTTCTAAACACATAATCATCAATACCTCTAGACATTGAAGTTTCTCTAACACCTTTAGATCCATAATTATATACACCGAGTTGAGCAATTCTAAATATAGTAGCACTATTCCAATCACTAAAAGTAAATCTTATTTTATTAAAACCACCGCCTGCATTACTTGCACCAACTGGAGTATGATTAAATGTAACTTTTATATTCCCGGACCCATTAGTTGTAGTATTTAATTTTGCTGTCCAAACATCCTGAGCATAATTTGTATTTATAACTTCTATTTTTACTGCTTTTGATCTCCATCCACTTGAACCAAAATCACAATAAATTGTATTTGTCCATGCAAACACCTGATGTAATGTTAATTCTATAACTATTTCTGTTGTTCCTGTTGGATTTATAGCCCAATAACTAGGAGAACCATCAAAAACATTTGAAATATTTTGAGTCTGTTCAACATCATCATAATATACTTTAGCACTTCCACCTCTAGTTAATAAAAAAGATATATCATTATGTATAAACGGAATTAATACTGGACTATTTTCTGGATGTGTATTTATATATGAATTGCTATTTGCTATAAGATTTGACAATAAAGAATTATCTGTAATTCTTCTACACTCTTGTATAGAGCCATTACTATATCTAATTCTAAACATTCCATTTGCATTATTCATACCACTTAACAAAAAAGTACCATAATCACAATTATCTCCACTAGCATTACCATTAACACCACCACTTCTATGAGGTATCCATAAAAAATTATACCATCCAGTAGGAACCGTTATACCGCCATAAGTATAAGCAGTAGATAAACTAAAAGATCCCATACATCCACTTGAATATCTAAGTTCTGTACATAGATTAGGTATTGTTGTTGCTGATGGCGCATATGAACCCGTTGCTATACTGCTTTTAAATGATGTTTTTAACTGTCCAGTCATCGTTCCACCACTTAATTTTAAGAATAATCCTTTAATCTTACTCCAAAAATAAGCTAGTCCTGTTTTATCTAAAAAATTATAACTCATAGATTATTACCTCCTATGAAGCAACTATAGTATCTATCTCCGCATTTGTAATAGACACTAAGTCTGTTTTTTCTACATATAATGTCATATCTATAACTTGACCTTGATCATCCCATGATGTTCCGTTCCATACATAGTTTCTACCAGTATCATTAACATTATACATATCACCTGTTTTATTTCCAGTTGATGGAAGATCACTATATGTAGCAACACTTCCTTTATACACTACCGCTGAACTTAAAGCATTGTCTACTGCTGTTTTAACAAATGCTGTAGTTGCTATTTGTGTTGTATTTGTTCCAGCAGATGCTGTTGTAGCAGTTACCGCACTTGGTATTGCTCCACTTAATATTGAAGCTGGTACACTAGTTATATTTGCTACTCCGCTTGTTGCTACACTTGTACCATTTACACTAACACCAGTAATTGTACCAGTATTTGCAGTAGCTCCTTCAGCTATTCCATTTAATTTTGTTTTATCAGCAGCTGTCATTAAACCATGTATAGCTGTTGTTACATCTTCATATGTTGTATCTTTAGCAGCTATAGTAACCTTATCATTAGTTGCGTCTGGGGTTATTGTAATATTACTTCCCGCTTCTATTGTAAGTGTATCAGTTTTACTATCTGCAGCTATTGTTGTAGTTCCAATTTTCACATTACTAAAAGCATTTTGATTTACTTCAGCACCAGTTGCTATTCCACTTAATTTATTTTTTTCTGTTGTTGTATAATCGTTTGTAGACAAGCCTTTTCCGTCTGCTTTATCTACTTTTCCATTCAATAATGCTTTAATCTTTGAATGATAATAAATTAAACCATTCTCGTCTAAATATTTGTATTGACTCATACTTTATCTCCTTTACTTTTATTTTATACCACTGAATTTATTAAATTCTCAATATCCATATTAGTCAAAGCATCAATTTCTAAATCTTTTGCTGTATCATATAATAATTTTGCACTAGGATACTGAGTGTCAGTACTACTACTATTTATTGAAGTTACTTTATTATTCTTATATTCTACTTTTGATTCTAAATCTGATACCTCACTTTTTATATCAGCAATAGATATATGTATTTCAGAATCATCTACATAGTCTGGAATATTAGTACTATTTGCTGTAATAGTAAAATTATCTGAAGATAAATTAGTACTTCCAGAACTATTTAAGTTTGTTACATCAGAATTAATTGTTGCTACATTAGTATCGATAGTTGTATTTTTAGTATCTACATTAAATTCATCACATATCATATCAATACTTCCAGCAGTTAATATTCTTATATTCGCTGTAGATGGTGGTAAAGTTTTATTTCCTCTTCTAGGTAACGGCTCATCTGAATCATTCTCCATAACTATCTGTTGTCCTGCAGCATCTATTATAGATATACTTTCTTTACCATCCTTATCATCTATAAGAATAGTAGCACCTTTAAAACTTTTATATACTACTGTTTGAGCTGAATCTTTATCTAAATCTGTTATTCTATCATTAGTATTAATATCATAAGTTTCTCCATTATATATGTTTGAATTATCATTATAATATTTTGTAGAACCAATTTTTGTAGGTATAGATCCAAAATAGATAGGATCATTATATGAATTATATTCAAAAGTCATATAAACAGTAGAACCTTTAATAGGAATAATAAATTGTCCCATATCATTTGATCCACCATTTAATAAAGCTGGAGATGCCCAAGGTAAACTAGCTGTGTCTAGATAAATTGATTGTGATTTATCTGTACCATGAATTGCTGGTATTCTTGCTTTTATTCTTCCTAATCCTTGAGGATCATTTGTATCTTCAACTATTCCTAAATAAAAAGCATTATAATTAATATCTACTTGAAGTTTTTTCTTGTTATTTAAAATATCATTATTTAATTTAGCGTTATTTGCTTTTGTTACATTAACATCAAACACTACTATTCATCACCTCCATCTATTAATTGCCAATTCTAGTTATTGGAGTATTATTTGTACCTAATCTACTAAATATATTATTGTTATTACTATTTCTAACTCTTTCATCACTTAAAGAAGATGTTGAAACTTTTTGCAATTCATTTGTATTAGGAGTATACATAGTAACTCCTATTTCATTTCTTATTTCTGAATCTTCATTAGTACCTTCAGCTGAAGTTGTAAATGTATTACTATTTTTAAATAACGTTAACGTCTGAATAAATCCAGCAGATGAAACTTGATCTTGTACAGATATAATAAAATAAGTACCTGAAGCATAATGCACTGTTCCGTCATGTGCTAATATTGTTAAAGATATATAATTTCCTGGTGCTATTTGAGAAGAATATTCTCCGCCATATAGTTAATGTAGCTTCAAATGGAAGTGTTTTTAAATTCTCCCAACTAGATGATAAACTTGTACTTAAACCTATAATTGTATCTGAAGCTTTTACAGAAGTAATATATCTAGATTTATTATCTCTAATATCTAAATAGCTTTTTACATAATCTTGTTCAACATTTTGAACATTAGTATATTTATTTGACTCAAATTGTAAAGCTTCTTGACCATATAATTTATCTAAACTTCCTGCAGAAATTAGCAAATTACCATTCTCATCTTTAAAATCACCAGCCATTACTATAGCACCAGTTTCTGCTAAGCTAAAACTTATTATTCTACTATTACTATAACCAAATTGCATCTTTAAAGATACTTTAACATCTGTATCATAAAAAGATGAATGACGAAAATTATGTCCACTACTATTTACATAATATTGAAATCCTGCTTTGTTAGTTCCTCTTAATACTGACATAGGACATATAACATTTGATATATATTCTGCAGCAGTCATGTTACTTTGTAGAGTAGGTAAGCTTGTAACTGGTATATCTTTAGTCTCTTCAAACTCATTACCTATCTTAAAAGCACCTCCTACACCATCAATACTATTATAAGTATTTAATATTCTTTCAACTAATCTAGTTGGATTTACCATTAAGCAAGGATTTCCATATTCATCAGTACCTTCAAAAGTTACAGGTTCGTCTGGTTTATCTTGATCTGCCCAACATACTGAACATCTTTTAAATGACCACTTTGCGGCAGCTTTATTACTTATACCTGAAGTTAAAATTCCTTGTATAGATAACATTGTAGCTCTACCAACAAATGATACGTTATATGTTAAAACAATACCGCTAAACATTATAGACTTAGTATCACTAATTTCTAAATTTTCTGCTGCTGAATATAAAACTGTAATAGAAGCTAAAGAATCACCTTCTGTATTTCTAGTATCTGCAAATAAGCTTTCTACTTGATAAGCAGTTTCATCGAATACTTCTAATGTAAATTCATTTGCTGAATCTCCCATTACTCTATTTACTGTAAGAGATACTAAGTTTTTCTTATCTATACTTAAACTTCTACCATTAATACTTATTTGTAATTGTACTGCATGATTAGCCATATTCTATCTCCTATCCATTATTTTCTATCCAAGTAGCTCCCGCTACATTTCTTCTAGTCATAAGAAGACTTAAATCTGCGCTACAAGAAGTTATTCTTTGTTCTTTAACTGTATTTCCGCCAAGTAATAGATACATTAGTGCAAACACAACTCATACTTCTGTCTCCTAAAACTAGAGTTAGATCTGGAGCTTTTACTGTATTTACGTTATACTCAGGATATACTAACGCTTGCAATGCTCTAGTATAAGATAATAAATCTGGAAATCCTTGAGGAACATAATCTTCAGTAAGATTTTTTAAACTTAAAGACATCGTCTTAGCTCCAGTACTAGCATACACAATTCTAGGTCTACTAGCACCTAAGATATCTTGTTGAGTAAAATTAGCTGATTGAGATTCTGTGATACCTTCAGGCATTACAGGAAATAATATCTTTTTTCCTGTAAGATTGTTTCTTATGTATGCTTCATATCTATTTGGATTACCTGATACATATATTCTATTCATTACTACTCCTTTTAATTAATATAATTTATTAACTAGTATATAAAAGTGTACCAGATTTCATTCTGGTTAACTAGAAATAACTGAAGATGAATTAGCTTTAGAAAAAGCATTCAACATCTCTCTTTGTATATTTTGTTCATTCTTAATTGAATCTAAATAGTTAATTATTTTATTTATACCATTATTTACAGAATTTGATACTAACTCAGCTCCTCCAATTCCACCAGTATTATGAATTGCTGAACTAGGTAAAACTCTTTTTGTTTGTATAGGTCTACTTGATACACTTGCAGATGCTATTGAACCAGCAAAATCACCATTTAATGCAGGTTTACCATTTGAATTTGCTGCTAATCCTGATTGAGTACTTGGTTGTTCTACTGCTCCACTTGTATCTCCTATATTTCTTACAGATGATGTAAACCAAGGAGCATGATTATTAAATCCAGCACCATGACCAGCTATTTCAAAATGTAAGTGAGGTCCACTAGAATTTCCTGTAGTACCAGAATAACCTATTAAATCGCCAGCATTTACATGTTGTCCATTACCAACCATTCTTTGATTTAAATGTGCATAAATATAAGTTAAATTATCATTATCACCTTTAATCTTTACAACTCTTCCATAAGAACTATATTTAGTTCCACTTGTATCTGCCCCATGATATTTTTTGCCATCATTAGGATTATAAGGTATATCGCTAGAATCTACTACTGTACCAGGTACTGCTGAACCAACTGGAGTTCCAATTTGACCGAAATAAACATCTATACCTTTATGATTCATACCATAAGATCCTGTAGCATGCGGTCCTACTGACTCTGCTCCACCAATACCTCTATATCTTCTTGCTTCTGCTGCGCTAAGAACCATTTCACCTTTATGTAATAAAGCTTTATAATTGTCTTTTGGAATATAATTTTTACCATTTAAATGGTAACCATCTAATGCTAATTTATCCCAATCAATATATGTTTGATCTTCTTTTTCACTGCGATTTGGTTTAGGTTTTATATCTCTTGCTATATTATTAAGATAAATCTTTCCCCAACCTCTTTCTTGCATATATTTAGCTAAATCAGATTTATTACTTATCAATGATTTTAGCATTGGATCATCAACATCTCCAGCTCTACCAGCAGACATTAACAATAATCCCCACGCTGTAGTATATGCCTCTATATCTTCTTGAGACATCTTTCTCATATTTAAATTGTTTTTAAATAAATTCCAATCATCTTTATTTATAGTATTTAAACCTCTTAAATAACCTAATGCTCCTATTCCTATCCATCTTGTCGTATTACTAAAACCTGAGCCTATACCTTTTATAATATTGTTATTCTCATCAGAATATGTAGAACCTAATCCCATAGCTGCTGCAGCTGCAGAATTATTTTCTAAACTAGTTCCTTCTAAATTATAAGCAGCATTAGCCATTTCTGCTTTTTCTCTTTTTTGATATGCTGAATTAATTGCAGCTGATATAATGTTAGCTGCACCAAGTCCTAATAATATACCACCACCTGTAGCTAATATTCCACCAGCTCCAGTTCCAGCTAATTTAGTTGTAGCAGAAGCAGCTTTTGCGCCAACACCACCACTTCCGAAAAATTTACTTAACCATCCTGTTCCTTTAAATGCAGTTCCTATTGTATTTACTGTACTTAATACATTACTAGCAATAATCGCTGCCGCCGCTGCCGTAGATAAATGTACAAATCCAGGCCAATCTATATTATTCATAAATTGATCTACTGTATTAGCTAATTTATCTATAGGAGTTAATTCAGTTGTATCTTCTATAAAATCATCTATTGTTTTTGTATTATTGGCGATAGCATCCATTCCATCTCGTATATCTGTCATTATATCACCATAATTAGCATTTCCCGCTTGTAATGCAGCATTTACATTTCTATCTTGACCCAAAGAAGCTTGATATGTTGCATTAACTGAAGCATCACCAGAAATAATACCATAATTACCATTAGATAATAAAGAAGATACTACACTTGATACATCTCCTGTATTTTGTAAATAACTCATCATACTCATAGCATTTGGTCCATACTTTTTAGTTAAAGCTGCACCATTAGTATAATCAGAATTTGCTAATTCGGTAATAACTCCCATTATCTTATCTGCAGTATCTTTTCCTAAATTACTTCTTAAAGCTGCACCAGTTACTGTATAACCTTCTCTATACTTATCTAAAACATCTGAATTTATGTTAATTGCATCTAATGCATCTAAGTCATTTAAAGCCATTTGAGTAAGTTCATCTAGTTGATCTCTACTTACACCTAATTGTGATGTTAATAATCCAACAATAGTTTTATTATGTTCATCTAACATATCATAACTATTTGTATTTTTCATATATTTAAACATCATTTGTTGAGTTTCATCTGATGTACCTAAATATTTAGTAGCTTGTATAGAACTTTTAGCTAAAACCTCTATTGTTTTAGTATTTGTTAAACCATTTTTCTGAGCATTTTGCATATATGTTCTTAAGTCAGTACTATTATAAATGCTTCCCATATTAGATAAAGTAACATCTAAATTATTTTTAAAGTTTAAGTACTGATTTTGAGAAGCCATTCCAAAATCTTTCATCATTTGATTTTGTAAATCTAGTTTCTTATTAACCCATTGGTTTAATCCTGAGTTTGCGATTTTCTCTATATTAAACATATTAGCTAAACTAGATAAAACAGAACCAACATTATCTAATGTTTCTGAAGTTGCTTTTACCCAAGAAGATGTATTATTTTTTAAAATATCACCTTGTTTTTCAATATTATTAAGCATATCTTCAGATAGGTCTTTAGCTAAAATTAAACTATCTGTAATAGCATTATAATCTTGTCTAGTTTTTTGTAGTAGTAGTCTTTCCTCATTTGTCTTCTTTTTCTTTAACTCTAATGCGTCTATTTGTCTTTTTAGTCTTGTTAATTCAAGCTCACTTGAATCTGATTGTAATTTTCCAATATCTTTAACTAAATCTAATATTGAATCATAAGATACCTCTTGAGTTTTACCTACCTTTTCAAGTTTACTATTTATTTTATCAGCTAATAAACTTAAATTAGTTAAACGATTTTTCTGTGAAGCTCCTAACTCATTTTCATATTGTTTAGTTTTCTGCATTAAATCTAAAATATCTTTTAAAGACTTTTGCATTTGTTGTATATAACCATTATCTCTAAAAGCATCTTGATTTAAATTTTGTTGAGCTTGATTATATTGAATTTTTGAAAAAACTCCTGATTGTATACTATTATTTTTCTGATTTCCAGAAAAATTTACATTTCCAGTATCCTCAGCCATTATTCCTCCTTCCTATAAAAGTGATGGTTTTTTATGTTCTTGTCTCCATTCGCTTATTTGATTAATCAAATCTTCTCTTGTTTGAGCATCGATTGTATCTGTATATAAAAAAGAAACACCTTCATCCATAAGATATAATTGCTCATTAACAGTATTGTTATACCTAGCAATAACGTAATCTACATAAGATTCAAATATCTCACTATTCTCAGGTGTTTCAACAAAATCTTTACTATATACTAGGACGAAAAAATTCAGGGCATATTATCCCAGCCACCGTAATTTCCTCTCCACAATTCTCACAAACTCTAATAACATTATTATCTAAACCAAAATTTGATACTTTGTTAATAGCATTATTAATAACTAATAAGTCTTTCATATGAAGATTATCTACGTAATTTCTCTTTTCTTCTTCATCTTTAAAATCTTCATCATTTCTAGATACAATTAATTCCATCAATCCTAAAGTTATTCTATAAGAATCAGGATCTTGCAATCTTCCTTTAGCAGATTTCTGTTTAATAATTCTATCTAATTTTTCATTATCTCCAGAACTTAATAATTTTAATTGTAAAGTATCACCGTTTACTGGTAATTTAACTTTAAGTTTTTCTTCTATATTATCAGTATCTAGAAAATCAACATCCATCTCTGAAATATTAATCTCTATTGAATTGTTAGCACCGCATTCAGGACATTTACTTTCTTGAACATAAGTATCTCCGAATGTTAATTGTCTTAATGCGTATATCAAATACATAATATCATTTTGATGTAGTAAATCAATATCTAGATCTTTTGGTTTAATGCAACAAGAAGAAATTAATCTTTTAAATACAGAAAAATCTCTTGATGTTAATAATATTTTCTCTTCCTTAGTAGTCATTGCTCTTAATGTAATTTCTTTTAAATTACCAAAATACCCATTACTTGGTATTCTGACTGTTTTCTCGTAAGATTCCATTTTTATTCCTCCTAAAATTATTATTTAATATTCTATATAATTTATAATAAATATCTTCTATTATAATATATAAAATATAAACACAAAAATAGCAAACAAATACGTCTGTTTGCTATTTTTAATCAATATAATATATTAGCTTTAATATAAAAATGCTTGTGTGTTTATTCTGGTGTCATGATTTATAATAAAATTTATTATAAATCTGATCTATAAGCATAATCATATGTTATACCTACAGAAAGTTGTTTTTCTCCACCATCATCATATGTAAGCTCTCCGTAATCTATTGAAGATGGCCAGCATCCAACTACTCTCCATGTTCTATACTCTTCTTTGTTAGGAGTATATTCATAAACAGTAGCATCGCATTTGTAATCTGCAGCTAATCCCATAGTACCAGTTTGAGGATCATATACTTTCTTTCTCCAAGCTAAGAATTTTTGTTCTGTATCATATTGAATAGCATCTCTTAAAATCATTGTTGTATTTTCAAAAGTTGTTTTTCCTCCAACTTTAATTGTTTGGTTGAAATAATTTATATCAGATGCTTCTGTATTTTCTTTAGGTAATGGAAAAGATACAAGCATAAATCTTAATTCTGGATCTATAAAGTCACTATCGAATTGTACTTCAAAATGATTTTTTCTTTGTAATTGAAATTTCTTAGTGTTAAATCTAGTAGCTGTTAATTCTTTTCCTGCACTTGTATAATTAATTGTTGCCATTTAAAAATTACCTCCTTTATTTATTCTTCTACTTCTACTGCTATAGTATCTGTTACTGTCAAATCTATATTGATATATTCTGCAACTTCTTGTGGTTTAATTCTAATAATACCATTTAATTGATTTGCAGCAATAGTTACAGCTGTATTTATAGAAGTATCCATTATAACTTCATAATTATCTATTCCATATCCAGTCTTAATTTCTTCTAATAATTTAGATATTTTCATTGTCCAATCAGTAAATACATACTGAGTTATTGGTTCGAATAAATATGCATATGAAATGTAGTAAGCTTGTTTTGTTACATATTTAGTTAATCTTGCTACATTAATTCTATCAAAGAATGCTGAATCAGAAGAAGTTGTTTTATTTCCCCATACTACATATCCTCTTCCAGAGATATAATTAATACCATTAATAGGAATTTCATTATCATATAAATCAGTTAAATCTTCCTCTGTTAAAGATACAGTTAAACTATTTACTAATGATAATGTACCTCTTGTAACACCTGCAGGTGCTCCCCATTTATTTCCCATATCTGTTCTTGCATATGTAGATAGAACAGCCATACTAGCAGGAATAGCTTTTAGATTTCCATTATTATCTGTAAAGTCTGTATAATATACATCTGGGAAATATACTGCTACACTTCCTCTATTATTCTTCTCAAAGTTAGCTACTGCTGATATAGCATCTGATACACTAGTACTTGGTACAGATGTAGCAACTAAGAAGTTTCTTCTTAAAGCTAAATCAGAAGCATGATTTACTACAGTATAATTTGTATATTCAGGAACTACCATTAAATCAATATCAATATCTTGGTCATATAAATCTATAAGACTGTTTACTACAGAATTATCTACAGCAACATCATTTCCTGAATTTCCTGAACTAATATATGTACTTACACCAGCTGTTAAATTAGCTGCACTTGGAAGACGATCTGTAGCTGTTTTATTAACAAATAAGTTTGTTAATGTTATTCCTAATCCAGAAGCATTAATTGAAGTAACTAATACATTTAAAGCTGCTTCCAAATCATCTGCTTTTGCAGTATCTGCTGCGTAAGATTGTTTTACTGAAATTGTTGTTCTTCCAGTTATAGCTGATACATCTAACCAAAGTTTTTGATTATCTGCATCATAAACTAATTTAATTTCTTTTCCATTAAATAAATCTGTCTTATAATCTGTACTAACTCTTAATAAATCATAATCAGTAGATGTCATAGTTCCTGTTCCTAAAGCTGCAGAACTTGTATTTGCAACTCTTGTAACATATACAAAGCTATAACTTCTTAAATATAATTGTAGTGCATAAGCTGCTGGAACAGTATAATCAGACTTTCCAAATTTTTCTATAAATTCTGATTCACTAGTAACAGTTTCAATTGTACCTATTGGTCCTGATTTAGTTTTTAGTATTACTACAGGAATAAAAGGAATTTGTGTGTTTGCAGTTAATAGTGTTTCTTCACCAACGTTTACGTTAACTCTTGGTAACATGTGTTTACCTCCTTTATTTATTATCTTTTAATTCTTCTACTTTTATATTAGGTTTAATTACTGTAAAGTAATTTTCACTCCTAATTAAAGCTGCTTGTAATTGTATTGAACATGTGTATCTATATAATTTACCATTTGTCTGATATGTTGTTAAATCAGAATTATCTACTATTTCTGGATTTAATGAAAAAGTAAAATAATAATCTTCTTCATTATATTTAGAAATAACTTGCTGATTATGTAATAACCAAAACAATAATTCTTTCATTAACGTTTCAGTATCATATCTATTTGTACCCCAAATATCAATTTGATAACCTATTAATATATATAAATATTCTGCATTTTTTGATAATCTATCATTAGTTGATTTATAACTACCATCTTCATTATATATAGGCATAGGATTTTGATACTGCATGCCTTCTGTATATGTAGGCATTGCATTATTTTTATTATCTAAATACATAGTATTATCTGGATAAAAACTAATAAATGGAAACTTTAAATCATTATCAGATTGCTTTATAGCATACTCAAATGATTCATTTGCAGGTTTTACAATAACGTCACCATTAAATACACTCTTAAATAAATTCTGTAATGCTTCACTATAAACTGAAAAAGATGAATGAGTCATTAGTTTTCTCCTTCCTTAATATAATTTAAATTTATTATTTATTTCTGAAAATAAATGTGGAGATTTTACTCCTTCACCGCCATACTCTAAATATCTTATAATTTTAGATTCATTACTTTGGTCATCTACATATATATTATTATTACTATCTGTTTTGATTGTATCTAAAGCACTCATAATGTCTTTTAAATCATATAAAGATAATAATTGAGCAATACTTAAATCATTATTACTTATTTTATTAGATAAACTAACTTTGCACATTTGTATATAATAATCTAAAAAATTATTACTTGAAAATAATATACTCGTATTTGAATTATTCATTAATATCATCTATTAAATCTTCCTCTCCTATAAGAGTTCTATCTAAAAATCTATTCTCATTATTCATATCTGTATTAGTAGGATTTGGATTTATAGGTCTTAGCTGTGTTCTATGAGGAGCTAAATTACATATAAACATAGCTAAATCATAATCTGTATCTACTTTTACAATATCGAATTTTTGAGTCATAATATCTTCAGTATGAGGATCAGATCTTGTAGATATTTCAAGTATAGCACCTTCAGATGGAAATATATCATTATTTTCTTCATCTTTAAAAGTTAAATAACAAAGTATAGGTTTGCTATTTTGATCTTCTGGATTCCATCCATATTTTAATAAAATATTCTTTCTAGGATTTTCTATTAAATAATATGAAACCTTTACAGGAGATTTCCAAGTATATACTTCGTCAGTATATACTTGAGTTTCTGTATCTACTTGATATAGTAAACCAGAACGACCTTGAAGATTCGCTCCTTCAACAAAATTCTTTCTATAATATTCAATTTCTTTATATGAAGGATACAATTTACCTCTAACTTTTTCAGTCATATATTTATCTCCTATTGTTTATTCATTCTCTTTCTAAAAGCATCTAATTTATCGTTAATTCTTTTATCTACTTTATTAATTCTTTTTTCTGCTGATTTAATATGAGAATCTCTTCTTTTCTTATCTTCTTTTGCTCTTTTCTTCATGTCTTCTATTCTTTCTTGGTCTTGTGCATCATACTCTTTGTTTCTTTCTTTTTCTCTATTTAAATAATCCTTATTAGATTTTAAACTTTTATAGTCTTCCACGTCTTTATTAGCAGGGTCTGCAACTCTTCCACCATTTCTTTGATATTCAGGATCTTTTTCTCTAGGTAAAGGTCTATCTGAATGTTTTTTAGCATTTAAAAATCCTTTTAAATCAGCGTCTGGATGAATTTTATCACTATCACTATAATCTGCTTTAACTCCTTTTTCTAATGTCTCTTTATAGTCTCTAAGTTTTCTTCTTGCATCAAGTGCTTTATCTTCATATGCCCATTTATTTTCTTTTTCAGCTTTATTTAATTTTTCAACTCTATTTGTTTGTCTTGTCATATTTCTTTTAGCGTTTTTAATAGCTTCTTTAGATTTAGCATATGTTTTTTGATGTAAGTCTGTTTCATCTTTCCATGTATCAGTATTTTCATAGCCTTTTGCATAAGTATCATTATATCTATCTGTTACTTTTCTAACATCGTCTTTTTTAAAATCAGAAGTTGTAACAGCTAATCTTCTTCCTTGTTTTCCTTCTAATGCTCCGCCTTGCCAATCTTTTTCAGGTGGAATATATTTTATTCCATGTTTTCTTAAATCTGTTGCATGAGTCTTAGCAAATTCATCTGATGATAAAGATTTTCTTATTAAATCATTAGCTTCATCATTTTCTGGATTTCTTTTTTCTTCTAACTTTTGAGACTCATTTAATTTATTTAAAAAATTAATTGTATCTTTTCTCATAATATCCTCCTAATCATTCCAATTACCATTCATACTTCTAAGTTCCATAGATAATCTTTGTTCTGGAGTTACATCAATTTGAGCATTTAATCTATTAGCAACTTCATCTGCTTTATCATTTCTTTCGTTCCAATCTTCTATATCTTCATATTCTTTCTCATAACCTTTATTTGTTAAATAATATCCTGTCTCACCTTTTTTAATTATGATTATAGAAGCATCTGTTGGTAAAACTCCATAGCACATATCAGGTAATTCTGATACAGGAACTAAAGCTTCTTTTAACATTTCTTCTGATTCGTTCTTTTTACCTCTTACTTTAGATAAAATTTCTTTTCTTTTATTCTCTGAATCTTTAGCCTCTTTTTCATATTTATTAATATATTCTTTTTCTCTATTTAAATCATCTTGAGCTTTTTTAACTTTATCTTCATAATATTTTAAACTTTCTCTATCACTCTTTGCCCATCTTGTTTTTTCATCTCTATTTTTTACAGCGTCTTTGTAGTCATTAACATTTTTAGAAATAGATTTTTTATCTGTATCTGCGTAAGAAGGAGAATAACTCTGTATTTCATCTTGATTATATTGAGAAAAACCTTTATATTTTCCAATTTTAGCTGATTTAGGTATTTTATCATTTCTTATATCATGATTATATCTAGTTGATTTATTCATATTTTTTCTGTTTGAATCTAACTTACCTTTAAAATCTACTTTTCCTTTTTCATCTTTATTATAATCTGATGGATAAATAGTTTTTCCTGTTTTGTTATTTTTAACTGAATATGCTTTTCCATTATCATCAGTATTAATATCATATCCAGCAGCTTTAATTTTATCTTTATTCTTTCCTAAGTTAGGATTAGCGATAGCTCTATTAATTTCTATGTTATCCTTATTAATCTTTTCATTTAATGCAGATTCATTTAAGGTACTTAAAATACTTATAGTATCTTTTCTCATTGATTTCTCCTTTCATAAAATTAATTGTATGCTTTAGATAGTATATCACTTGATATTTTATCTATATAACTATTTAAAATTTCTACTGATTCATCAGTATTCATTTTATGTTTTAAATCTTCAATTGTACTTCTTATTACTGATATATCATCATGAATTGCACTTTTATAATCATCTATAGTTTCAAATTCATCTTTTGATTTAGTATTATATTGAGTAGACTCATTTAAATTATTTAAAAATTTAATAGTATCTTTTACCATAGTCTACCTCCCCATCTTTTCATACATCCAAAATGTAGATGCATTATTATTACAATCTACTCTAGCATTTGGATATTTTTTAGCACAATACTCTTCTACTTTATCTATAAAAGCTTGAGTAATATTAAATGGATTATCACCATCTCCTATTTCACGAGGTGGATTAATATACTCATTTCCATTTGATCTAATAAGTAATAATCCTGTATCATCATAAAAATCAGATATTTTTGATCCAATTACAACTGTAGCAAATGGCTCCAAAAATTGTTTAAAATATTCAGCATCATCTTCATCAAAGTAAACTTTACCAGTATCTGGATTAGTTTCACCTTCAGTTAAAACTTTAATAATCTTATTTGTATCAGACCTCATTTTAATCTTCCTTTCTTTATAAATTTATTATACTACAAAAATTTCTCCCATTAACTCAGATTTTAATTCAGCTTTTTCACTAATAGATTCTTGTAATAAAGCAGCACTATCTAATTGATAAGGACTTCCATCAACTGTAAACTTACCTCTTATTCTTCCTAATGCTTCCTTACAGTCAGCAAGTACCCACTTCTTAACCCATGGACAATACATTGATGACTCTTCAATATCAGATGATACTAAAGGTCTTACTAACATATCTATAAGAACAGAAGGTTGATACTCATCTAAATATAAAGTATTATCTATTAGCTTATAATTCATTCCTTTTTGAAATTGAATCTCATTCCACAACATTTTAAATGCTGTATATGATACAATTCTATTCATGAAAGAAGTATCGTATAAAACTATACCAGAACCTCCGAAAGCATATTCTTGAAGAGACACAGTTTGATCGTCTGAAATATTATATACCTTTTCAATCGCTAATGGACGATGATTTGATAAATCAATAACTTTACCTGATGCTTGTACAAATCTATGTCCTTCATAATAAGGTGCTACTGTATCTAAAGCATCTTTTATAAATATATTGAAATCTTTATCAGATATTTCAACATCTACTATACTACTTCCTAACTGAGATTTTACATAATCTTTAATCTCTGAATCTACCATTGTAACCTCTCTATTATTTTTTATTTTTATTTTTTGATTTATTACTTTTAGCTCTACCTTTAGAAGTTTTATTTTCTGCTTTTTTAGGTTCTTCAGGAGCTTCTGTTTTTGGTTCATTAGTAGGCATATCTCCAGTACTTGTTTCTGGTTCATCAAATGACTCAGCTTCTAAATTCTCTTCAGATATTTCTTTTAATGTATCATCTACTATAGCATCCATTTCTGAGTTGCTAGATTTAGCATTTAACTCTTCATCTGTAATAGGGGCTTTAGTTAAAGATGCTTTTAAATCAGCAACAGATACTTTTCTATCAGTATCTACTATTCTTCTAAATGGTTTTATAGGAGATAATTCATTAAGATCAATAACCATATAACAACCATCAGGTTTAGCATTTAAAGTATGTTCTAATGAAACAACTCTAAGAGTTCTTAAATATTCAACAGCCTCTGCAGTTAATCCTTTTACATAAATATCTCTTCCTGCATATATTGTAGTTTCTCCTTTTTTAGGTAATGCAAAAGTAAAACTTCCTTCTCCTTTAAAAGATAATCTAGCATTATATGTTTTTTCCATAATTTCCTCCTTTTAAAATTTACTATATAATATTCTATCTATTATAATATATAAAATTATAACATAAAAATAGACAGATATTAAATATTTATTTTAATACCTGTCTAGAATGATTGAATTTAAAAATCTAAAACTAAATACAATCTACTATTCTGTGATTTCAGTAATTACACCATTGCAGAAGAACTCTGGAGCAACAAGTTTCTTTCCGTAGCTTGTTGCATATCCTTGATGTCCATAAAAATCAGAACCCATAATAAATTGAGTTGCTGTAATAGGCATATAAGGTGCATATACATAACCAGTATCTAGAGTTACATCTCCTCTATATACGATAGTAAATTTATTTGATGGATAGTATGGATTCTTAACAATTAAGAATCTATTATTTAAAGTACCCATAATATGAGGTCCTGCAGTATTTAAACTTGCAGCTGCTTTAAATTTATCCATTGTTTCAATAATATTTGCAGCATTTTCACCAACTATAATAATATTTGGTGTAACTCTTCTAGTCTTTTGATATACTTTATTTGCTCCCGCTACTAATACTTGATAGAATGATTCATAGTGATCATGTTTATTAATACCAAATGGAACAGGCATATTGAATGAAACAGACATTGTTGTTCCAGAATTTCCTAAATCATTTAGAATTTCACCATCAATTTCAGCTCTGATTTCATCAGTTGCTGTGGCTTGAAGTAATGTTTGTAAATCAATATTTTGTGTAGCACTTAAATCATAAGCAGCATCCAAAGAGAATCCTGTCTTTAATTTTCTTGGTCTAGCTGTAATTGTTACATCAGCTATAATTGTTCTAATAGCTGGCGCTTCAACTGGAGCTACAGATAAATCTTGTCCATAACTTACAAGATTATTTGTATTAAGAGTTGTTCCAGAACCTAATGTTACAAGACCTGTTGCGTAATCAACAGTACCACCATCAGATAGATTTCCTTCTCCATCATCTGTAACATCAGCGTCTGAAGCGTTTTTGAAAGATACAGAACCAGGAGCTACTGGTAACCATGCTAATGTGAATTTACCATCAGCAACAACAACTTCCTCATCTTCAATTGTTTCAGCAGAATAATTAAATGCGTTTGGTATTTTATTAGCATCAGGACCTACTTGAATATAATTACTAATATTATCTCCAACAGCAATTTGTCCTCTGTTGCTATCATAAACATGTTTCATATAATAAACAACACCAGCTTTTTGTTTTAGTGGTTGAACTGAAACCACATCTTCAGCTACTAATGTAGGCATAACAGCAGCAACTAAGTTTAGATACTCATTTTTCTTTGCGATATCAACAACTTGTGTTCCTGATTCTGTTAATATTTTTGGTGCGTTAGCATCAAAACATTTAGAAACGTTTTCCAACATAACAGCTAAATTTGTTTTTCTTTCAGAATCCATTTCTCCACCAAATGCAGCTGATTCTTTTAAAGCTTTATTAACAGCAGAAATCATTCTATTATGTTTTCTAACTAAAGCTTCGCCTTCTTTTAAAGCAATTTTGTCAACTATCATTCTTGACTTCCTCCTTTTAAAATTTTTTATTTTTAGAAAAAATAATAATCTATCTTCTAATCATATATATAAAAAAATTGCATAAAACATTAAAGTCTTATGCAAATATGTAAAATTATATTACTATGATAGAAAAATGCATCAAAATTAAACCTGATTATAATACTTCATTTATTTCATTTGATTGAGCTAATAATTTATCAATAATGTTCGTTTTAATAGATTTAGTTTCTCCCTCATTTATATATTTAAAGTAATTATTTGAGGCCTCGTCTATTTTCTTATCTACATTTTTATAATTATTTAAAATAGTAGCAATTTCACCTTCAGTTAATATTTTATCAGCTTTTAATTGTTCTGATTCAATCATTACAGGTCTTGCAGCTTCAACTGATGGTCTAGGTACTAAGTCAAAAGTAAAAAATTGATAATCATCTGGATTTACAGAACCATCTTCATTAACTGATCCAGCTCCTCTACTAGATACTCCAATCTTACTACCATAATCAATTAACTTATCTATCAATTCTCCAGCAGGAGTAGGTAATAAATCTAATTCTGCAACAACAGAATCACCTTCAATTCTCAAGTCGTGTATACAATGACTTACATTATTTAAATCTATTTCTACTCTATCATCGAAAGGATGATTAGCTTCTCCAAATAAGCATTTTGATTTCATCATTTCTTGAACATATTCAGAATTAATAACCTTTTCCCATAACTCTCTAGGATAAACTCTACCATTTCTATTAGGTTTAAAATCTGCAACTATTCCTTTAATTCTTTTTAATATACCTTTTGGTTTATCATTGCTATCTGCTTCCATAAAAACAGATTCACATAAATTTTCATTAAGTATTATCTTATTCATTATTATAAATCCTCCTTATATTTATATATCTAATCCATCAATTCTAACTCCATCTAATGCATTAAAACCATCCTCTTCTTCATCTGGTTTTAATTTAATTGTATGACCGTCAGGAGTTATAGCATATAAAGAAATTACTCCATTTAATTTTTTAGTAACTTTAAGCATCATATTTTTAGCTTTATCCCAAGTTGTTTCTTTATCTATCTTAGGAGATATGCCTTCTGTTTTTACTCTACATGTATTACTGTCTACATAAAAAACATCAACACTTATAACAGACATCTTACTAAAATCTTCTCCATAAGATATTGATGCAGTTATACAATTATCTTTCTCTCCTAATTCATCTAGTTTTTCTTTATATAAATCAAATTCCTCATCTGCTACTTTTATTGTTTCGTCTGTTTCCTCATCATTGATTGAATTATCTTCTACAGGTTCTTCTTTTTCATCATTTTTTGATAAATAATCATCTATCTTTTTCTTAGCTTCAGCACGATCTTTCTTTTCTTTTTCTAATCTTTCTCTATTTTTAATTTCTTTCTCTTCTTTTTCACGTTCTCTATCTTCATCAGTCTTAAATCCCAATTCTCTTAGCGCAGCATATATAAGTTCTGCTGCTTCTTGTAAATCATTAATATTAATAATACCTGCACTATTTCCTCTTGATCCGAAATATGTATATACGAATAATTGATCTTTTGATTCAAGCTCTTTGTGATTACAAGAAATTTCTAACATAATATTATAATTATAATCCTTATAAGAACCACCAAAAGTTGCTATAGTTAATCCTTTTGATACTGGATTAGAACTAAAATTAATATTATAATTAGATCTAATAACATTAAATAAATTATTTATATCGTTAAAATAATTTTCTATTCTATTAGCCATTATCTACACTCCTTTAAAATCCTAAATCTTTAAAATATTGTTTAACATAATCAGGATCTATCTCTAAGTCATTTGCTAAACCATTAATACCATCTACTCCAAATTCATCTGATATAAAATCATCTAAAGTCATTGTTGGATCTGTTTTAGCTGTTCTTTCTATTTCCTGTTTTAAGCTACTTTTAATATCAGCATCATCTAAAAACTTATTAACTCCAGCTTTACTAGCAAAATAATCATTCATATAACTATCATATGTCTCATAGTTAATTCTATTCTTCTTTTTAATAGCATCACCCATAAGTCTAGCTTTATGGAAATTACCATAAGTATCACCTTGAGTATATCTAAACCAATTATAAGTATCTTTAGCCATCTGCTCGTATAAACTACCTGAATTTATTAAATCTACTACAGATAATAAATGCTTACATAAAGCTCCTTTTAAATCTACGTTATTTCTTCTAGGAGCTCTAGTTTCTGGTTCTATTCCATAATCTTTATTCCAAGCAGCATATTTTAATGCATAATATAAAAATGCTGGACAATCGCAATATAATTTTATATCTTCATTATCTAATAAATATTTAATAAATTCTGGTGTTATATCTTCATCCATTATTTTAGATTGCAAATCTGGAATTTCTAATGTTTGATACCAATAATTACCTGGACTATTTTGACTAGTTGTTCTAAAATTAAATATACCAAACTTACTAATTCCTATATAATCAGTATTAACAAAATCAGCTCTATCTGCAAGTCTTGGTGTTTGATTTCTGGTTTTATACTCCAATTGTTTTAATTTAGCTTCCGTTAATATTTCTTTAAAATTAGTTAAAATTTTACCTTCTACTAATTTCATACATAACCTTCCTTAATACACTAATTTATTTCAAGTTCTTGAAATCCAATATCATCTACATAATAATATTTATTATCTATATAAATTATATCAGACATTGATAAACTTCTCATTCCTTGTGAGTTTGGTCTATCACCTCTATTTAATTGAATAAAAATATCTTCTAAAGCATAATTAATATCTTCATTATTTTTTAATAATATAGTTCCATCATATACTTTTTTATAATTATTAAAAGCTTCTGGAAATTTATCAGATACATAATCATACTTCATAAAAGTAATATCTCTATCATCTGTTTGATAAACACTATAAGGCATTTCAACTAAATTTTCATCTAGACTTTCAAGTCCTAAATAAATTAAATTATTTGCTTCACATCTTGATTTAGCTGCTGATTCTTCATTCTTAGTAAAATGATTAGCTAAATTTTTATCATCTTCTATCCAAAATTTATAAGTATCTTCGTCTCCAGATAAATAACCAGTTTTTCCAGTATCTTTATCTTTAACTTTAACAACATAATTATAACTTGAATCAGATTCATTTAAACTATTAATTATTGTTTTTGATATATTCATAACACTCTCCTATTTAATAATATTTATTTTATATAATATAAACTATAATAAGACTTAATAAATCTTAATCACCAGGATTAACCAGGATTAATTTTTATATGTAAACTAATATAGTTATATATCTTAAAATCTACCAGTATCTTATATCTATAGTTTATATTATGTCTTAAGTTAATTCTCTTGTTTCTGTATTTTCTTCTGGTGGATTTATATCTTCATTTGGCGGTGTTTCATCTTGTGTAACATCAGTATCTTCTATATCTTCTTCTGATTCTATATCATTGTTAAGATTCATTCCAGGACCAGATATTATATCTGAAGAACCAGAATCGAAATCACCTCCGCCACCACCTAAATCCTTACTATTTCCTTCTGTAGGTTCTTCTACAACCATTGCATTCTCATCATTCAATACTTTTTCTAATAATACAGAACCAAAATATTCTTTTATTAACTGTTGTCTTGTCTTTTCATATCCTTCTGGATTTGCAGATATATCTACTCCTAATGTTTTTAATGCATCTAATATATTTTTTAATGTATCCATTTGAACTCTCTTTTGCTCTATTCTTGAAGCATCTTCAGCAGAGTTTATTGAAGTAAATACAACTTTAAAATCTGGTAATTTATTAAATGCTTTTTCAGTTCTTGTAAGTTTTAAATATAATAAACATATATCTTTTAATCCACTAGATAATATTGTTTGTATTCTAGTTATAGTTCTACTATATCTAATATCCATTCTTGTCAAAGAAGTATCTCCTATACCACCAGGAAGACTTTCTGTAAATCCTAAATAAGGAGCTGGTATTCTTAAACCTGCAAATAATTTATCTTTAAAATAATCTAAATCGATTGCATCTCTTAAATTTACATCTCCTCCAACAGTCTTAACATCTATTACACCAACACCGTTTCTTGTTGGAATAAAAATACTATCTCCTAATGGAACTTGCTTTAAGCTTGAGTTGTATATTTTACTTCTTATATCAACTGTTTCATCCATTTTTATTTTATTTTTTAATCTTTGTAATAGATCAGAAGTTTCTCTATTTCCTTTATTACCAACTTCTACTGAAAATATTCTATATAATATAGATCTTGTCATTCTTGTAAGAAGTAATATATCTTCTAAAGCAGATAATACTTGCCAAGAAGTCATTGCATTCTCTAAAAAGCTTTCTCCTCTTTCTAATCTATAGAATTGTTTATTATACATTGCAGTGTTTTGATCTCCAACTTCAAATAATACAGAATGCTTTCCAGAACAATTTGAAAAATTAACTATTCTATCTGGTTTAATAAACTTATTAGGATAATCTCTATCTAAATAAGCTATTAATTTTTGTTTAGAAGATAATGAATATATGTTAGTTCCATGACCTATAATTTCAGTATACCATCTACCTTGCATCATTTGTTTTGCATCTAATAATTCAGCTTCATTTAATTTTTTATTAGATTTATATCTATTCTCTATATCTTCTCTTAAATTCTTTAAAGCTTTATGATTATAATCTATATTATTATTCTCAAAATACTCTAAGTCTACATTAAAACACTCATCTTCATTCAATCTTGACTTATCATCAATTGATTTTCTTTGAGGAGTATCTTTATCACCACCAAGTAAATCTGTAATCTTATGAGATATTTTAGTAAAATTATCTCTTTCACTTTCTTTTAATTTTAATCTATCATCTACAAGAGTATCAGCAAAATCTAATTTAACAGGACAATCTCCATAAGCTAATAATCTTTTAGTTATAAAGACTAATCTCTTCTCCATATCCAAATCTTTCTTAAGAAAAGATTCTAATTCTAAAGTTAATCCTTTAGATAATTCATCTTCAACATATGATTCTGGCGTATCTACTTCTATATGAAAAATATCTTTTGTTTGAGGATCTCTTTGTAGTGAATCTTCTGTCCAAAGATCTAAAGCTGAAGATATAACTGAATCTTCTAGCATCTTTTCGATCAAAGCATCATTATTAATATAATTATTATCTAATATTCTAATACCTTGAACGAAATTATATAAATTAACATCATTTGTAGTACCCCATTCATATAATCTATCATTAGAGTCTTTTGGAGTACTAGATTCTTCTAATTTTTCTTTTTTGTTTCTATTAAAGATAGACATTTATAACCTCCTTAATGTAGTTCTCTGCCTCTTTTAGATTTAATTCCTAATTTATTTTCTATATAATTTATTTTTTCTAATATTTTTTCATAATCATTTGATTTAATATTTGAATTTCTATCATTATATGTATATAGTTGATTATACATTTTCTTTAAATATAAGAATAATTCTTGCGTATCTTTTTTATTTATTTGAGACTTCCAAAGATCTAAATTTGAATCACTTTCTTTTAATTTATCTCTATCATATTCATTAGATTTCTTCATAAAATCATCAATTGAACCAGATTTATGCGCTAGTATAGGATTTATATCTACTGCAATATCTTCAATATATAATCTATCATCGTCATTTAATAAATTAAATAAATCATCTTCTCTTAAATTATCACCTTCAAATTCAACTACTACATCTAAATCTGAATCATCTCTTGCTGTTCCTCTTTTTCTAGAACCATTTAATTCTATTGCTTTTATATTAAAATCATCTTCAGAATAACCAGCTTCCTCAATCATCTTATACATTATATATTCAGCTACTATATCTTTTATTCCATTTTCTGTATAATCATCTAAACCTTGAATTGATTCATTAATCTTACTTACAACTGTATCTAACATTCTTAAACATTCTTTTTTAGTTTTTTCTTGTATAAATGAATCTCCAGAATCTGTTGTATAATTATCAGCTAAATCTATAGTCCACATACCCATTCCATCTTTATATGGTCCATATTTTATTCTTGGATCTTTACTAATTGACTCCTCATTAAGATGTCCATTATGATAAAAATTAGCTAAATCTTGTGTTAATTCTCTCTTTGTCCATCCTTCATGCTTAAATGAATCAAAATATTTTTTATAAAAATTTCCTTTAGTATTATAAATTATCTCTTCTGCTGATTCAACTTTATCATCTTTTGATAAAAATTTATCAACCTCTTCAGAAGTTAAATAATTATTCCAATCTATATTAGCTTTTTCTATTAATATATTTGTAATAATATGTTGACCTAAATTCATACTATCTCCTTCTCTATTAATATATATAATTTTAAAACATATTATATATCAAATAAAATGTTTACATCATTTTGAATTACAATATTAGTATATACATCAGATTTAATTGCGTTATATAAGCTTCCAGCAACAGAGTCTGAAATATCTTTACTTCCAGTACTAGTATGATCTACTTTTCTTCTTTCTCTAAAATGAACTAAATTAAATAAATTTCTCTCAAATTCATCATTATATGGAAATTTTATGTTATTATTATAAATATAATCCACTAAACATAAATAAGCTTCATCAGTTCTATCAACAGATTGATAACCTACCGGAAATCCTGCTTTTTCTAATTCTTGCATAGATTCTTGTGACTGATATTGGTCATAAGTTATCATTCCCCAATTTATTCCTTTATTTTGTGAAAGCCACGGAATTAAACTTCTAACTTTAGCAATATCAACTTTTGCAGGAGGTCTAGGAGGTACTATATTAAGAATAAAATCAAATTTTATCTTTAATGTTATAGTCTCATCTTCATTAATTATAGCATCATCAACAAAGCAACTAGATATACCATAATGGTCTGAAGATATACCTTGGTCAACATGCATAAATCTTAATCTATCTGGTTGTTCAGGTTTCCAATTAGGATTTATATAATCTTGAGGTGTTGTTTCCATCTTAGTAGATATTATAAAAGTATCTTTTGTAAAAGCTGGTTCTTCTGGAGTATACACACATTTATCAAAGTTTTCTTTACTATTAAATAATTTACCTTGTCCAGCAATTGTCATACCAGCAATATCTTGTATTGATTGTAATAAGTTAGTTCTAAAATCAACTAAATAATCTGTAGGTACTTCAATTATTTGTGTTCTTAACTCTATAGGTATATGTTTTATTGCTTCTTGTATAGAAATATCTTTAACTCTATCAATTCCTAATGAATCTAATATTCCATTTATATCAGCTATATTATCTATTATACAAGGATCTATTTCTCCAGAACCACAAAATACATAAAATCTCTCTTTACTATAATTTTGAGGTTTAACATCCCAAAGTCTTGCATTTACTACATAAGTATGAGGATCACCTTCTGTCTCTTTTAATCTTTGATTTGTAAAAGAACTATCAAAAGTAGTAGAAGATACCAATATACTCATTGAATAATTTTCACCATTTATCAAGAAACGTGATTTTCCTCTATTTCTTGCGTCTGTATAAATCTTCTTTGCTTTATCTTGAACCATCATTTCTGATTCAGTTATTTTTTCTGTCTTACTATAAAAGTTTGCTTCGTCCAATAAACTACCAACTAAGTTAGAACCTATAGTATGTTGAGTACCAGAAGCATATCTAATTTGAAGATTAGCTTGTGGAAAAGCTATTTCATTTTCTCTTTTATAATTTCTAGGAAAATTTTCTCTAAAGTATGGACTACTGTCAATCATTTCTTTAATTTGCCCATAACCAGTTAATAATGCTTGTGACATATTAATATTAAAATAAGCAAATAATATTTTTGAACTAGACATCAAATTAAATAAACTAGGTATATTATCATAGCAAGATAACTCATATAATCTTCTTAACATAATAATATTACCAACAGTTGTTTTACCAGTACCTAAACCACCAGTAAGAATTACTTCATTTATTCTAGTAGGGCTATTAAAAATATTTATTATATGTTGCTTCCAAAAAGGATAAATTGATGATGCATCTGGACCTATATAATAATCACTATTTATCCATTCTTCAATAGGAGCTATTTCTCTTATTTTAATAGACTTATTCTCTAATCTTTTTATATCTACAATATCGTTAAGTAGACTATTTAAATTACTATCCATATGCTCTCCTTACTTTATTATAATATATAAAAAGGTTACTAATATCTTACTAGTAACCTCATAAAAATACTAAATCTATTAAGCTTTATTTTTATAACTATTATATGCTTTAATTATTTCAGATGTAATATATGATCTTGATTCTTTATTTATAGGATAAACTAAATCGCTATATGAATTATCTTCATGTTTAATACTAGGCATTCCTATAAAAATATTATCGTTTTTATCTTTTAATATTTTTACATCTTTAATAATAAAACAATTATCAAAAGTTACATTTGCCAAAGCTATAATTCTATTATTAGTTTCAACTTCTTTAATCTGAACATCTGTTATTATCATTTAATTATCTCCCACTACTTCCAAAACCTTTATCTCCGCGTTCTTCACCATTTAAAGCTTTTCTAATATCATCAGCTTCTTCTTTTGATACCCAATCAATATCAATATTAGGTGTTAATACTAATGAACAAGGTCTTTCTCCTTTTTTAACTTCAATATCGCTATCTGTAATATTTTGTACTAAAGCATTAACTTCTCCTCTATAATTTAAATCAATTAAAGCATCACCTATACTCAATCCTCTTAAGAAATTACCACCTCTATTGTGCATATAAGCAGTATATCCTTCTGGAATTATCATTCCAAATCCTAATGGAATTTTTGCAGTTCCATGAGCAGGAACTATAGTTGTTTCTCTAGCAAAACAATCGTATCCGCAATCTCCCACAGGTCTTTTTCTTAATGGTAATTTGCATTCATCATCAATACCAAAATCAATAAATTCAATCTTCATTATATTTCCTCCTAAATTATATGTTATTTATATTATAATAATATGCTAAATAATATAATTTTATTACTTAATTATTATAATGTCTCTGGTTTAATCCTGTTAATCCTGTAAGTATTTAAAATGCCTTGGATAAACATGAAAATTATCTGCTTTCCAAAACATAACACCTTTACGTAAATCTTCATATTTTTTATTTAATTCTTCTAACATTCTATCAAAAACATAATCTGCAAATGCGTAATCATTGTCATAACCGAAAACTACATCATTACTTCTCATATTTACCATCATGTATAATTTATCTATATTATCTTCTGGATCATTTTCTATTTTAAAATTATAGCAATATGTACAAATAAAATCATGCATTCCATTTCTCTTACTATCTTCATGCATTGAAGGTCTTATAAATATAATTACACCTTGTCTACTATATTTATTATTAGTTAACTCTTCTAATACTTTATTAAATTGATATCCATTAGCTTTACTAAATGTAGTCCATCCATAATTACTATTTATATAACCATCTTTATCAGCACATTGTTGCCAAATTTTAGGAGTTTCTCCTGGAATATCTTTTACATTTAAACTCTCTGATAAATACCACTCAAGTTCTCTTCTTACATAATCTTCATTAGGTTCTCTTATTATAAATGATTTATTTGCTACAAAAGATGCTGATACTATACTTATATTTCCTGTTTTATCATAAATATTATCTTTATATTTATTCTTAAGAATAGTTAAAATATCATCACAATCAAAATACTCATTGCCTAGCACTTTAATCATGCTGCGCACCTCCTATATATTTCTAAATTGTTCTATAATATAATTTATGCACCATTCTTTATTAAATACATTTCTTATAGATTCTAAATTAAATATATCACTTATATGTTTATCTCTATTTGGTAATAACTCATTCATTTTAGCTTCTATATTTGTATTATTTACTAATAGATATTTATTTATATAATCATATAAATCTGGATACGTTAATTTTATATCTTCTAAATTACAAATATCTAAAACTAATGGTAAACATCCTTGTGTTAATGCTTCAAAAAATCTCCACATACTAAAAGAAGATTTATCATAAGCAGGTAATATTAATGTAAAATTAGACATTGATATCATATCTTGATATTCATTAAATGGTATTTTATCTTTTAGACTTGTAAACATCTTAATATTATATTTATTAACATTATCACCTAAATATTCTACTAAATACTTTCTATCATCATTGCAAACTGTAAAATATAAAGTAAGGTCATGCGTTTTAATAGAATTTCTTCTATTGTCAAATAATGCATATTCACATGTAGGTAAAAATTTCATGTCTTTATGATTCGTTATAAAGAATTTTTGTTTAACATCATTAAAGCCGAACTCTTGTGGATCTACATATAGTTGAGTTTTAGTAATTCCCAATCTATCTAAAGCCATATTAGCACAAACTTGACGATGTATAGGGCCGTTTATAAAACCTACTTTTCTATTTTCATTAATATTATTTATATGTTGTTGTTTTATAGATTCTGATGTATTATAATTATAGCCACTATATATAACTGGTCTATAAATTATAGCCATATCATATCCTTTAAAAGCTTTTTCGCAATCATCAACATAATCTAACCATGATTCGTTTTCTGATTTATCTAAAGCTATTGAATTACCTTTAAATTTGTGATATCTCTTACCTTTATTTAAATTTACAAGTGTAAAATTATCAAAACATTCATTTAATAAATTAAAAATATCTAAGTTCTGATCATAACCTTTAACAGTACTAAAATTCAAAAGTAATACTTTCTTATTTAGTTTATTCATAATGAATTATTCCTCCTATATTAATTTATATTTTATTTTTTCTAATTCATCTATTGTATTAAAAGAATAGTCATTTATATACATTTCCTGTATATAACCATCTATATCTGTCTCATTAAATATATCTAAAAATTGCATCTCATTATTATGTTTATGTACATATGAATTGTTAACAGTTATCTTATTAGCGAAAATCTCAAGATACTTATATAAATAACCAGTATTACAATAAAATAAACTCAAATCGTGATAACCTTCAGTAATTTTATCGTTATACTTAGAAAAATTAGAACTAATTATTTTATCATTACTATCTGTAACTATTTGAACATAAGGACTTGATTCAAATCTAACTGGAACTATAAATTTATCTCCATAATTTAAGTCTAAATATATACTATCTGTATGAAGTGAATCTCCGCCATTTAATAATGCTGTAAGAATCTTTATGTAATCTACTTAAAGCTTTCATAACAGCATCTCCACAACCTTTACCTGATTCAATAATAATTTTATTTATATTATCACTAAAATACTTTTCATTATTAAATGAACACACAACATATATTTTATCTACATAACTTCTCATGTAATTTATATTTAAATCTAATAGACTAACATCATTTATTTTAACCAATGCTTTTGGTATATCAGAATTAAATCTAGTTTGATTTCCTGCTGCTATTATTAAACCATATAACAACTTTTGTCTTTTTAAAAATCTATATGTTTGACTTATAAATTTTATATCAATATAATCTTTACATAGTAAAGCTATATCTCTATCATTTCCATCATCTATCTCATTTCCAAAATATACGCAATCATCTTTATCATAATACCTTTCTAATATTAAAGATTTATTATTATTTTTATTTAAAATATCAATTGTGGTTCTTCCAGCTTTTACAACTTTAACACCTTCAATATTTAATAATTTAACATAATGATCTCTCTCATCTTTCTTAAAAGGTTTTATTTTTATATTTACAATTTCACCAAATGATTTTATTATTTTAGTTTTATTAAGCAAAGAAAACTTATCTAAAGTATTAAATATATTATCAGTATTATCTATAATAAAATCTTCTATAATATCAATAGGTTTTCCTCTTCTATACAATGTAGTATTAGAATCAGCCCATATGTCTATTTTAAAATTAGATATATCTCCTATCGCTTTCTCTATTTTAGTTTTTATAGACTCAAATGTATTTCCTGATATTATAACTGCATTATCTAATTCATTTATTAATTTAATATTTTGTATAGATAAATCTTCATCATCTATATTCCATAATGTATCATCAAAATCAAATAAAAATTTCATACAAACTACTTTCTCTTCAATACTTCAGTAATAGCACTACTATCATTAATACCATTATCTAAATATTTTAAGTCTTCATATTCTATATTATATTTATCATTCTTCATCTTTAAAGATGGTACAGCTGATATATTTTCTATTATGCTAAAATCGTTCAAATTCATTCCTAATTTCTCAAATTTATTTATAAACATATTACTGTCTACTCCATAGCTGTCTTTGTCTTCTTCTGAGTTTATAAACCATATCTTTTTAGCTTTACTATTATTTATACATTTATAAAAATCTAAATAATCAAAAGTAGGATATATTGAACTCCAAAATGTTCCTGTAGAAATTATAATATAATCAGCTTCTTTTATTTTTTCTAATGCATCAGGATTTAATCCTAAGCTATTTATATTATTTGGATTATATTTTATATTACTTATTTTATCATTACTATTCTTATATTCAACAATATCTCCTTCATCTTCTATAATGTTTCCACTTTCTGTTACTGCTTGAATGTACACATTATCAAATGAGTTTAATATTACTATATCTTCAGGAATACGTAATAAACTAGTAAATATATTATTTGTTTTTTCATAACCTAACTCATTATACATTTCAGCATATACTATATTTGTTATACTAAAATCTTTAAAGTCATAGTTTTTAGATTCTTCTCTACTAAAAAATCTTTCTACATATTCTATAAAACCATTTAACTCACAATCAACTAAAAATTGTTTAGCTTCTTCAGCTTCTTTACCTTTAGTTAAGTTTAATCTTGATTTATAAAATTTAACTATATCTTCATTTAAATCATTTTTGTGTATTAATTTATATAATTTAAAATGATTTTTTCTTATGTCACTAACTCCTAAAGTATCTGTTATATGCCTGCATATACCAGTTGACTTTCCAGAATCATATGCATTTACTATAATATTTAATTTAACATTGTCAAAATCATTTATTAAGCTTGTTACTAATGCTGTGTTACCAGAACCTCCTGATAAAACTACTACCTTACTATTATTAATCATTACTATTAACCTCCCTACTAATAATATCTACAAAATCATTACAATATTTTAATTTATCTATTTCTGTATCTTTCCTTTGTAAATTAACAATATAATCTCTTACTGCTGGTTTGTATTTAATTAATTTTATTCTATTTTCTACATCTTTTCTAGAAGAAACATAGTTAAATCTAACTAAATCTGGATTTGAAAATACACGCTTATTATAATCATAAGAATCATCTATAAATACAATATTTCCAGCCATAATAGATTCATATATTCTTTGTGCTAAATCGTCTAATTCTTTATATAGAGGATCTCCTATAATTATTGTAGATAAAGAATTTCTCATTTTATCTGAAAAATCATTATATGATACTGACTTATTAAACTCTGGTGGTCTTAAACCTACAATTGATGATTTATTAAAATTAGATTCTTTTATTTTACCAAACATTTCTACTTTAATATCATCACTATAACCGAAGTAGAATTTAATCATATCTTTTTCTCTTTTACCACCTCTGAATGTACCACCATAAGATATATCATACTCATAATCATTATTTATTTCTTTATAATCTAATGTTATTAAAGGAAATTTTTCAAATGGATAATGTATTATCTTATTTATTTTTATGCCTGTCTTAGCAATTTTAGTTTTTAATTTATCTATGTCTCTAGGTTGAGATATATAAACTATATCATCTCTTGTAATTTCTATATCTTCTTGTTTATAATCATTAGCCCAAGATTTTCTAGATACAGATGGCCATATTTGATTTAATAACAAATTACAATCACATAAGATATAAAATACCTTACCTTTAAAGTTGTTTATTACATTATAATTTAATGTTTGTGCTGGACTATCAACTCCACCAAAATAATTTACATTACCATTTAATACTAATAAAGCATCATATTGTCTATTATTAATATCATTATAAGTATCTCTTATATCATAAATATTAAAATCTAAACCATCTATAATATCTTTATCTAAAATTTCTGTATATACATCAACATTTACACCAGATGTTGTTAACATTTTTATTATAGATAATACTTCACCTGTACCACCAGAAGTTCCTCTAGAGGTAATTGATACTCTACTTCCTAATTTAATAACAGCTACTTTCATTATAAGATTTCCTTCTCTATATTATTTTTAAACCATTCTATTTGATCGTTTTCTTTTGATATATCGATAATATGAACATTACTAAATCTATCTTTAAGTTGTAATGCGAAATATTTAAATGCATTATTTATTTTTTCAGCATTATATAATACCTCTTCTGTATCTCCTCTATTAAATAATCTATCTTTAAGAACACTAAAATCAGAAGAATAAAATATAATATATGGAATATTTAAAGCTTCGCAATATTTCATTATCTCTTCTTGTTCAGATATATTTGTTTTAGCTTCTCTACCATATACAATCGGATAAACAGCTTCTCCTAAATTAAATCTATCATATATTGTATTAGTATTATCTTTTAATAAGTCCATATGATAACTATATGTATTTTCTGTCTTATTACTTGAATGAGATATTTTAAATTTATATTTATCTTTTATATAATTAACTAAAGTAGACTTACCGGCACCATCTGGACCGTTCTATAATTACTCTATCAAACATAAATACCTCCTATTAATTAATATGCTTATTATCAATTAAAAAATTTACTCTATCTATAATTGATCTTATTTGTGATATTCTTTTTCCATATTGTTTTGCCATTAGTTTATAAGAATCATCTGAAAAATTTTTACTCTTACAAAAAGTATATATTTGTATCTTTTCTAATAACTTAAACATCTTCTTTCTATTAGGAAATACTAATTTAACGTTTGCAAAAGAATCTATAATTTGTAAAAATAAAATATTATCTTCCAGTATATTGTATAATAAATTAAATTGATAACCACATTCATCTGATAATAATTTTATAAATAAATTACGTTGTTCATCTGTAATATTTCTATAAGTTATCAATGAACCTACATTATATTCATCTTCATCATGTTTTGACATTTATTACCTCCAAGAAATAATATAGTCTTTATCATAGGTATCGTCAATCTTTAATTAAATTATAAAATATTTCTCCTAAAATACAATCTTTTACTAATCTATTAGGAACAATAGATTCTTCTAATTTATCTTCTATTTTTACTAAATTCATATCTTTTAATTCATTTAATATAATATTAGTATAATCACCGAAATCTGTATATTTTTCACATACTTTTAATATATCACCTATATCTAATGTATAATCATCTACTTTTATATCATCATTTACAGTATAAACTTTACCTTTCCAATAATCATCATAATAAATTCTTTCAGATGCTTGCCAAGGTGAGTCAGAAACCTCTTCTAAATCTAAATGAGTTTCTTTTCTTTGATGATACATATAGTTAGTCATTGCATTCCTTACACCGGTATATATAAATGTTCTAAGATTCTTATTAGGATCATAATTTCCTGTAGCTAATAACTCGTATGCTTTTAAATAACCTTCTTGTCTTAAATCCTCTTTTAAGTCATCTGATGTAATATAATAGAAATGAATTCTTAGAACAACAGTCACAATATTATCTATCATTGCAGTAACTGACTTATTTATTGAATTATTGTAAATATTATTACTATCAGGCAAATTATCACCTCTTATTTAAATTGATTAAATTACTAACTATAATATACATAGCAGATTGAAACTGCTTATCAGATACAAACATTTCATATATTCTTTTATTGTTTAAAATATTTATTAAAATAAAAGAACTATTATTGAAGTAATTTATAATAACCTGTAAAAACTTATTATCAGGATTTTTTAATTTTAAACTACATTCAATTATATTCATAACCATCTCTTCATAATCATTCTTTAAAATATATAGTGGAAAACATTGAAGAGCATAAATTATACTTTTTACTTTATCTAGATCATTTTTTAAAGCACATATTATAAGTTTATAATATAATTCTTTAGATGACTTAATTAACTCTTTAAATTTATCTTCACCTAATAAAATATACTCATCTAATAAAATATTTGCATCTCTTAAATGACCTTTACTTCTTGATATAATTAAATCTAAACTATAATCATCTATAGAAACATTCTTTTGATTTGCTATATTAATTATATTGCTTCTAATATCATTATCGTCTACTAAACTAAAATCTATTTTTAAACTTCTACTTCTAATTGTAGGTAATATTTTATCTACATTAGTTGTACATAAAATAAAGAACATATTAGAATTTGCTTCTTCTAAAACCTTTAATAATGCTGATTGAGCTTGTGGAGTCATTAAATGAGCTTCATCTAATACTATTACTTTATAACCTAATGAATTATCAAAATAAAAAGTATCTTTTATCTCTTTTATGTCTGATACATTTCCAATCATTGCAGAATCATATTCCTCATAATAAATGCTATTTTCTATATTTGATTTACAAAAATCGCATTCTCCACAATTATCACCTAAACTAGAATGTTTACAATTTAATGCCTTAGCAAATATTCTTGCACATGTTGTTTTACCAGTACCATATTCACCTTGTAATATAATAGATTTAGGAGAATTATCAGGATTTTTCACTATTGCTTTTAGTAATTCTTTTGCTAAATCTTGACCTACAACTTCTTTAAATCTTTGAGGACGAAAATCTTGACAAATTATTTTAATCATCTCCTTATCTTAAATATAATCTAGAAAATTATCTACTGGTACTAATAAATTACTATTTAATAAAACATTAAATATTTCATAGAAATTAAATTCGTTTACTGAATAAATAATATAAAAACAAGTATCGTCTTTTACTTTACATCTTTTAAATAAATAAAAATTTTTAATAATATCAATATTTGATGTTGTTATAAATCTCTTATCTAATAAGTAAACATATATTTTTAATTTAGCATCTTTATAATCTATATCTTTTGATTTAACAAAATGCATAAATGAATGGAAATATGAGTTAAATATATAACTATTTACCATACTATATTTCTCCATCAATAACTAAAAATGTAGGAACGTTATTATTAGTCTTCTCATTCCAAATAATACTAATATTATTGCTGTTCATTGTATAATGATATACTTTATTAAAATTTATAATATAATTATATTCCCAAACTAGATTATCTTTAGATAAAACTAAATCAGATAATCTAATAACTAAATTTTTATAATCTTCATCATTAAGTTTAATATCTATACGTTCAAAAGAAGAATATATTAATATTTGATTATATTGTTTATTCAATTCTATATAAAATATATCATTTTCATTTATCTTTTCATTTTCATTTATTAAAAACATATTAAACCTCTATATTATATATTATGCTAAAAAAATAAAATTTGATTACTATAATTTTCTAAAACATCATTAAATAGCTTATGATTCGTTATATCTAAACTAACTAAATCTCCAGCATCCTTTAATCTATAGTCATGATTAAACTCTAATACCTTATTACCTTTAAGTTGATTTTTAGCTATTCTTTGACCTAATCTTCCAGCATCATCATTATCTAACATTAGTATAAATTTATTTGATAGATTAGTTAATATAGATACTTGATTATTAGATAATCTATTTGTTGTAACTGCTAAAACATTAGGGTATATAGTCTTCATCATATCTCTATCTAAATGACCTTCAACTAATAATATAGGATCTCCAAATCTAAAATTCTCACTTAAATCTCCTAATCCGTAAAACATATCTTTGCTTGTTCCAAATTTTAAAAATTCTTTATTATGATCCATACTTCTAAAAACAATAGATATAACTTTATTATTTATTATATTAGCTATCATAACAGCTTCATTATGAAAATTCATAAATTGTATTAGATAATCTGGAATAAATAAATCTTTTCCTCTTATAAATAATTCTCCAGAAGTTATAAGTCTATAATTTTTAAGGTTATATTTATATGCTAAATGCACATAAGGAAAAGAGCTATCTTCTTTTATCTCTCTTCCTAAATTAAATATGCTCTTTAAATTTGTATAGTTCATCGATACTCCTCTATAATTATTTATATGTTATAAGTATAGCTTTTGAATAACCATCATCTAAATAAATACAATTATCGCTTAATGCTATTTTTATTTTATCTTGCTTAAATGATGCTAATAATCTTTTTAACAAAGATGCTCTACATAATATCTCACCTTTATATAAATCACTAATTTTATCATATTTAAGATTAAAGTTTGAATCTCCTTTATTTGTCGTAATTGTAATATTTAAATCATCTTTAATCTCAAATTTAATAATACCCGTAGATGTTGGTAAAATACTAGCTAAATTAACTATCTTATATAAATCAAGCAATTGTATCTCTAATTGCGGTTCTATAAGTAAAGCATTCATTTGATTTATATACAAAGATGATTTATTTGGATTAGAATATAAAAACTCATACTCAACATTACCAACTTTTAAATACAATCTAGAAATTGAAGCATCTGTCTTAAATAAAAGTATAGAATCATTTTTATAATATTTAAACAATTTATTAATGAATTCTGTATCTTTTAAACTTAAAGTAAAATCAGGAATTTTTATATTACTTTCTAGATAATATGAAGATGATATAAAATAAGCTTTGTTATTTAAAAATGTAATTTTCTTATTATCTAAAGATACTTCACTATTTAATAAAGGTAAAACACTATTAGTAATATTGTATAAATTTGATATTTTTACCTCAGAAATCATCTCTGTAGGATTAGAAGGAAATTTTATTATATCTAAATTAGTTATTATATTATCTAGTAAAAGGTCACCGTTTTGAATCCTGATGTAAAACAAATTATCTTTTTTATAAATAAGAGTTTTATTTCCTATCAATCTTATAATTTTTTGTAAAGAGTTTATAGGAATAGAAATAATATCTGAAAACATTTCATCTATATTACCTAAAAGCTCAACATTATATCTAAAATAAGACAATTCATTTGTTACATAAAAATATAATCTTTTATGTTTTAAATCTGGAACTAATGTTATAGAATTATAAATCACATTATTTGATTTATTCAAAACTATTTTGTTACATAAATCAATAACTTTTATCAATTCTTCTGAATTAAAAACTAAATAAGGATAAGATATATCTAAATTAATGTTTATATCTTTTATATTATTTAAGCTATCTAATTCTAAAACATCATTCACAATTTCTAATTCTTTAAATTCTTGATTTAAAGAAAGTATATCTTTTATATAAGTTAATTCATTTTCTTCCATAATATCTCCTAAAGAAATAGCGGTTTATAAACCGCTATTTCCTATTTTAAAGATTCTCTTAATTGACTTCCAGGTTTAAAAGCTGGAACATCTTTTGCAGCAATCTTTATTGTCTCTCCTGTAGAAGGATTTCTACCATTTCTTGCATTTTTGTGTTTTACTTCAAAGCTACCGAAACCAGTAATATTTACTTTTTCTTTTGCTTGTAAAGATTCTGTAATTACATTTATCATTTCATTAAGAACTTTATTAACATCACCATGAGACATTGATAAATTATCTGCAACTTTATTAACAAATTCACCTTTATTCATTGTATCACCTCCTTTATCTTATATTTATACCCATATTAAAGTCACTCTTTTCTTTTTCATTATTTAGATAAAAGCATACTGCAAACTTATAATGCCATGGAATATATTTTTCGTTAGTTTTTTCTAACTCTTCTTTAATATATTCTTTATCTTTAAGATCAGCAGGTATTGTACTATTATAATTTATTATGCTATCTCTATACAATAAATGCTTTTTATCTACACATTCATATATTTCTATATAATCGGTGTCTAATACGTTAAATTGCATTCCACAAAAAATATAGTATTTATTCTTAATTATATCTTTTACTTTTTTATCTATTGTCATTAATTTACCTCTTTATTTTGTCTAAATAATCCATGAGATTCAAAATATGTTTCTACAATCTTTAATACATCATCATAATTATCTTTTAACTTATCTTTAGCTTGTTCTGTATTACTATCTATTATATCATAAACATTAGTGTATGAACTTATTTCTAGATTTTCCAATATATCGTTTACATCTATTTTATAATCTTTTGACATAATAACAGATTCATTAAATACATCTAATCCAGGTTTTATATTTAATTTAACATATTCCCAACTAAATGATATATTATCAAATACTGCTACTTGTACATCTCTATATAAGTTACATGTCTTAGAAGTACCTCTAGTTAAAGATCCAGGTCTAATTACATAATAATTATTTTTATTCATTATGTCGTATGGAACGTGGTCATGACCTAAAACATAAGCATTATATTTTAAGTTAACACATTTCTCATCAGTAAGATTACAGTTACCAAATCCACCGAAACCAGAATTTTCATAAAAACTATGTGCTACACAAATATTATATTTTGATAAATCTTCTGCTTCTTTATAATCTCTATTATAATCAAAACCAACAATATGAGTATTATCTATATCTAATGTATCTAAGTGTTTTATTATTCCAGCTAAAAATGCTTTGTATAAATACGTTCCTTTAAACTCGTCATCATTTTGAAACAACATATCATGATTTCCAACAATTGTATATACATCTATATTATTCTCTTTAAATTCTATAAACTTTCTCCATATCTCTGTTTCAAATAAATTAGATATACCACTATTATTATTAAATAAGTCACCCAAAATAATTATATTATGAATATCTAAATTATTACAAATATCTTTTAATTGATTTAATTTATTTAATAATAATTCTCTATATTGCTCTGGAGTTTCTTTTCTAGATCCTGGATTTATTCCTGTAAGATGTATATCTCCTACAAACATTATCTTACTCATTAATCAACCTCTTTTAATTTAATATTATATTTATTTTCAAGTTGTTCTATCTCTAATCTTTTTACTTCTTCTATGTCAGTATAAATTCTTTTATCTTCAATTAAGTCATCAATATCTAACTCTGAAAAATTCTTAATATTTCTAACGTGTTTATCAAATACATATTTAATATCTACTATCTCAATAGTATCTACTTCTTTTGTTTTATTATTAAATCTATAAAATTTATCTCCAATTTTATACTTCATACTAAATCTCCTTTATCATTTCATAATTACTTAAATAATTTTTACAAGATATATTCACATGAAAATCACTAAGATCTTGATTTTTTTCAGTTAGTTCATTAATAGAATTAAATAAACTAATATACTTATCTTTATTTTTACAAATTTGTCTATGACAACAATTATTACACAGTATATTCATATTAAATCTCCTTTATAATATCTAAATCAATGTTAATGCTACTTTTATCTAAATTTTCATCTAAAACACATACTCTAGTATTACCATATGCAGTTTCTATTTCTACTACTTGGCCTTTCTTTAAATCTCTTTTTGTTTTATATGTGTATGCTTTACCATAAAATTTAGGATCATTTTTAGTAGAACCATATCTACTTTCAAACATAACACTAACAAAATGAAAATCGTCATTATTTTCCAACACTACAATTCTCCTTTACTTTTAATTTTTCTAATAAATTATTTATTATTATGTCTTTATTATTAAGTTCTTTAATTAATTGAATTTTTTCTTTTATCAATGCTTTAATAATAATATTTTCTTGTTGCTTAATATTCATATTTAATCCTCCTATTGTATTATATGCATATTGTAGCTTAAAAATGAATTAAGTTCATACTCATTACAAATTTGTATATACGAATTTTGATTAGATTTTTCTACTAATTCTATGTCTATAGGTTTTAATCTCATTATTCTATAATTAGATAAAAATCTATCCCAATTATTAATAACTTCTTTTAACCACTTTTCGTGAGATTTCTTACTACACTCAAAACCAGCTAATTTATGATTATCATATAAATAATCAACTAAATCTATAATTAAATCTTTAGGTAATCGTTTAACTAAAGGTTCTATATTATCAGATCCATCTCCTTTAAAAGCTCTATATAAAGGTAATTTATCTGGTTCTACTGGAAATTTATCATAATACTCATCTGACTTGTATCTAACCTCTTCATTCTCTTTCATTGTAACTTTATGTACTATAGTAATGTTTTCATCTAATGCTTGTAATAAATCTTTATCTGTAGTAAAGATAAAGCACTTTTTACCTAAGCTACTACACATTTTTGCTGCTGTATACATAACATCATCAGCCTCATATCCTTCTGATTTAATACAATTAGCATGTGGAAGATTAGAAATTAAGTCGTGTATTTTATCATACTCTTTCCAAAATTGAGTATTATTCTCTGATGGTTCTCTATTAGATTTATAATCCTCATTAATATTTTTTCTAAATACAGAATGCGAATCTTCACAAAGAAAAATCTCATAATTTAAATTATTCATTGTTTTAATGTTTTGACATAATCCAAATAAATGACCATTAGGTATTCCTTGCTTAGTTTTAAATTTATCTGGTGTAAAAACATAAAATGCTCTGTATAATAAATTATTTAAATCACAAAATATTGGAGTTCTATCTGTATTTTTTAATATATCTTCTATACCCATTATTCACTTTCCTTATATTGGTTTAATACTTCATTTAATATATATTGTCTAAAATCTTCAGTAATAGGAAATGTTATTGACTTTCCTATTTTATTTGTAGGGAATACTAAATATTCACCTTTATCTCCTGACATTAATTTAACATTTTTAACTATTATATCTCTATCAAATACTATATCAACTAAACTTAAGCATCTGACTCCTAATTCTTTCTTTTGTTCTTCTGTTGTATTATTAAAATATAATTTAGTTATTTTCATTATTATACCTCTTCTATACTATAATTCATATTCGTACATCATTAATATATCGTATCTTAAACAAATCTCATGTTCTATTATACATCCTCTTGATTTATCCCAATTATTCATGAATAAAACCGCATCTACTTTGCTCATAGCATCAATAGATTTTGCTAAATAAAATACAGGTATATTAACTTTATCTTTATCTTTTCCATAATCACAAAATACTGTATCTACAACTTCCCAACCACAATTTTCTAATTTATTTTTAACTTCTTCTCTTTCTTTATTAATTTGCTCATTAGTTTTTCCATTCATCGGTTGACTAATCATTACTTTCATTATTATTTACCTCCATATTATTTAAATAATAATTTTTATAATCATCATAAGATTTAAATCTTACTGTATTCATATTTCTTATATCTAAACAGTCATAATTACCTTCTACCATCTCATAACTATTAGCTGAAACTAAAACATAAACTTCAAAATCATCTTTTAATTCTTCTTGTATGATAAAATCAAAAAGCTCAACTTTTAATTTATTAAGAATATCTATAGAAAGTCCACTATCTAAACCATCTAATAATATAAATACTCCTTTTTTATTACTATCTTTAGCTTTTTTAACACAAGCTCCAATATCACCAACTTTATCAATTAAAAAATCATACATATCTTGACCTTCTGAATTTTCAAAAGATGCTGCGAAAAGAAATGAGTCACCTCTGTCTAACCAATTTTGTTTTGCAAACTTCTCTTCTGTAACATTATTGTAATAAAAAGAATCGTATTTATTTTCTATTTTACTATTTTCTTTTATAGACTCCCATTTTGATACATTCTTATTTTTAAATATGCTAGCTAATTGTTTTAAATATGTTGTTTTTCCTGAACCATTTGGACCTATTATAAAGGTTACTCCTGTGTTTAATTTACTTTTAATAGGAATACTATCTTCTGATTTATTTGGTTTACTCCAAGTATATAATTCCATTAATAACCTCCTACTATATCATTAATGTCCCAATCACTTACATTTATAATATCAAAGTTATGTTCATCTTTTCTTATTATTACTCTACTTATTCCAGCATTAATAATCATTCTTTTACATAAACTGCAAGGTGATGGATTTATAACATATCTCCATCCAGGATTACATTCTTCTATTCCTACTAAATAAATATCAGAACCAATCATATCTCTTCTAGCACTTGATATAATAGCATTTTGCTCAGCATGTACTGAAGTACAAAAACTATAATCAGTTCCTCTTTTACTATTTTCTCTAAGACACTTTTTAGTATCATAACAAGATAATAATTTTCTAGGAGCTCCAGAATAACCAGTAGATATTATCTCTCCGTTATTTACAATTACAGCACCATAATGTCTTTTTAAACAAGTACTTCTCTTACTTACCTCTTCTGCAATATTTAAATAATAATTATCTTTATCTACTCTATCCATTTCTACTCCTTATACTATTTATTAAATCATTCTTTTTCTCTTTAGCATCATCTATAAAATCTTTATTATTTATATTATGCAATAAACAATCAATAATATGTGCTAGCTTTATAAAATCTTCTTCTTTCCATCCTTTTGTAGTCATTGCAGCAGTTCCTAATCTTATACCAGATGACTTAAGTGGAGGTAATGTATCGTTTGGAATTTGATTTTTATTACATGTAATTTCTGCTTTGTCTAAAGTAACTTCAGCTTCTCTACCAGTAATACCATAACTATTATAAACATCTAATATAATTGTATGATTATCTGTTCCACCTGAAATTAATTTACATCCACATTTAATTAACTCATCTGCAAAAGATTTAGCGTTATCTACTACTTGTTTTGCATATTCTTTAAAAGAATCTTTCATAGCTTCTTCAAAACAAATTCCTTTAGCAGCAATAATATGCTCTAATGGTCCACCTTGAATTCCAGGGAATATTGCTGTATTTATCTTTTTAATTATATCTTCAGAATTTGTTAATATTAATCCTCCTCTAGGTCCTCTTAATGTTTTATGAGTAGTTGAAGTAACTACATCTGCATAAGGTATTGGACTTGGATGTACTCCACCAGCAATTAATCCAGCAACATGTGCCATATCTACCATATAATATGGCTTCTTTTCTCCGGTTTCTTTAGAGTACTCTTCTATTAAATCTCTAAATATTTTATAATCTATAATTCTAGAATAACAACTAGCTCCTACTATTATCATACTAGGTTTGTATTTATAAAGCTTTTCTTTAAAGTCTTCTATATCTATTATTCCATTATCGTCTACACCATATGATACTATATTATAATCTTGACCTGAAAAACTCATTTTATGCCCATGTGTTAAATGACCACCAGCATCTAAACTCATACCTAAGACTGTATCATTAGGTTTTAATAAAGCTCTATAAACTGCTTGGTTAGCACTACTTCCACAATGAGGTTGTACGTTTGCAAATTTACAATCAAATAATTTGCAAGCATCATTAATTGCTTTTTGTTCTATACAATCTATCCACTCACATCCACCATAATATCTCTTTCCTGGATAACCTTCTGCATATTTATTTGTAAGTATACTTCCTGCGGCGTTTAAAACATCTTTACTTGGAAAATTTTCAGAAGCTATAAGTTCTACATTATAATTTTGTCTTTGACACTCTAAATTAATGAAATAATTATAATCATAGCTATCTAAAAAATCTTTATCATTGTAATCTTTTTTCATCATTAGATACATCCTCCTTATTAAATATTAACCTATCTACCCAGAAAAATATAAGTCCTCCTATTAAATTAGCAATTATAGTTACCAATATGGTATTTACACCTGACAATAAATTTATAACTAAAGCTAAAATTGGAGTAGATAGTTGCCATCTTATTAAATATAAAATATATTTCTTAATCATTTATATCACCTGTTTTACTTCTCCATTATTTACTTTATAAGTTATATCTGCTATATCAATAAATCTATTATCATGACTTACTAATACAAAAATAAAACCATATTTTTCTGATAAACTAGCTAATAAACTTCTAAGATATGGAATATATTGATCTGATAACGCAGAAAAAGCTTCATCTGCAAATAAAACAGGACTTAATTTATTATAAAGTATAAAATAAATTTGCAATATAAATCCAACAATCGTTTTAATTCCAAAACCATTATCTTTTATATCTGTTTTTATTACATTTCCATCAGATAAATATTCTAATAAATATATAGTTAAACAATTTGAATTTCTGTATTCAGATATTTCAAATTCTATTTTATAATTTTTATCAAAAAATATAGTTGTAATCGCAGAATTTAACAAATCTTCTAAGTGTTTAATTTGACTTCTAGACATCAAATCTAGAATATCTTTAGTATAAGATACTGCCAACTCATACATCTTCTGTTTATGCATAGTCTCATCCATCTTATTCAACAAAGCTATCTTATCTTGTTTTTTCTGTTCTAATTGACTATTCATCATATCAAAAGATGATTTAATTTGTATTGCTCTATTATATAAAGCGGAATATTCTAAATTCATATATTTTCCTACCTATTAATTATATTACTATATTCTTAAAATGTACCAGATTTCATTCTGGTAATCGTGATTTATATGTTTGTATTAGATATAGCATTAGTATATTCAATTATAAGTTTATTTGTACTTTCTCTTAAAGTACTAATTTCTTTCTCTAATTCCTCTTTTGAATTTATGCCTTGTGAGTTTATAGATTCCATAATCTTATTTTTATCTTCATTCAACTTCTCTTTAATAGTCTCTAATCTAACTAATTCTGATTCAGTTTTCTTAATATTATTATTAATATCTGCAACTAAATCTTGTAAGTCTTTTCCTTCTAAAGAATCTACAGCTTTCTTTCTTTCCTCTTCTGACATTTTAATTAACTCTTCTACAGTTAACATAACTACTCCTTTCTATGAAGTTTACTTCCACATAATGGACAAACTTCGAATAAATCATAAATACTATTATATATTGCTAAAAGCTTTTTGCTTATATTAATTTTATGCTCATTTTCTTCTATTTGTTTATCATCATTTTCTATATTATATAAAATATCATTTAAATAATTAAGCTTCTCTAAATCTTTATCTTTTAATTTAAATTTAATTAATTTAGGTAATTTAATGTCATTAATCTTATTATCTATATCAATCAATTTATTTTTATAATCTAATAATAAGTTTAATCTAGATAAATCTATCTTATTTAAGTTTATAATATATGATATATTTTGTAATTTTTTATAGTTATTATCTATTTCTATATCAATATTACTTAATTCTATATCAATATTACTTAAGTCGTTCAGTTTATCGCTTAATTCTTTTAAATTACTGAATATTTTATTTTGATTTTCTAAATCTTGCTTAATCTTACTATAATCACCATCATTATTTTCTATATCTTTATCGATTCTATTTAAATTATTTAATAGTAATTCTAAATTATTAAGTCTTGTTATTTTAGGTTGTAAAGCGATTATATTATTACAAGTATTTATTATATCTTTATTTTTTTCTAAAGTAGAAACATAATTATCTATATCTTGATTTAAAATATCTAGACTACCTTGTAATTTATCTATATCTCTTCCAAGTTGTTGTCTATCTGAAACCATATCTTTTAATGCTTGAGAAATTTGATCACTATCAGATGAGTCTATAATAAATTTAAATAATTCAGTGCTTGTTTTATCTATTAAAAAAGGATAGTTCATTTGATCCCAAAAGTTTAATTGCTCTTTATTGCCATTCAAAACTAATTCTTTTATATTTAAACTATTTGAAACAATCTCTGGAGTATTAGTACCAAATTTAGTATACTTTTCTCCATCAACTAAATACAAAGATTCTTTTGCTCCTTTTTGTAAGATAACTTTATGATTATTATAATCTATTCCTACAGCATAATAATTTGTACCATATCTTATAGGAGTTGATCCTGGTACTGTATACAATAAAGCTTTAATTGCTTTTAATATACTAGTCTTTCCGTTATTAGATGGTCCAATTATAACATTTAGTCCAGGAATAAATTCTAAGTTTGCATCTTTAATTATTTGATAATTCTTGATTTGTACTTTCATCCTCTTCTAAACCTTTCAAATATTTATCTAAATCTTTCTTAGATTCTTTATAGTCATTCATTGTTGGATTTCCTATTTCTTCTATACCAGAATTATATTCTATAATTAATTTTTCTTTATTTATATTATATGCTATAGAGTATACTTGACCTGTAGAATCTATACCTCTATCTATAAACAAATTCTTTCCATCTACTTCTTTTATTTTTAATTTACTCAAACTTTTTGGTAATTCTACTGAACTATGCTCTTCAAAATTCTCGTCATCTGGATCTTTTAAGAAATATTCAGGCGCATTTTCTATAGTTGGAGCAAACATTTTCCAAGAAATTAAACTTTTAATATAAGAATAATTATCTGCTATTAGTTGAAATAATTGACCTTCTCCTCTAAATTTTAACTCTTGATCTTTTATAAATAAAGATCCATTACCTCCACCTCTTGTATCTAATATTTTTGTTTTTCTTCCTTGATAATCTACTTCTATTTTATCTAATACTTCTCTATATGTTGGTATCATTGCAATACCTTTACCATATCTAATATAAAATGGAATTTTACTTTTTCCTGGTCCATATCTTGATTTAGTAATTTCAAATTCTACCTTTTGACCTAAATTTAATTTTTCAAAATCACTTGATTTCTTTGAAAGTTTTATAACTACATCTGATAAATATATAGTAGATCTACCACCTACAGGATTTTCTGAAGGTATATATGTTCCTATACTTTGTGCTACGTGATTTATGCAAATAAAACCAACATCATGTTCTATTACCATTCTGTTTATTGTTTTCATTATTATTTTTATAGATTTAGTATCAGCCCCTACTTTTGGATTGTTTGCATCTACTCCACCTATATCATAAATATTTGAGTCTAAACTACCTAAACTATCTAAAATTACAAAATCTATTTGATTAGTTTCACATACTTTTCTTATTAATAAATTTACTTCATTACAGTCACATTCTCTAGCTATTATAAATTTACCGTTAGGATTATCTTTTGTTACTAAATAATCAAATAAACCTGTACTTTTAAGCATATTATTATTCAAACCTTTTTCTGCATCTATATATAGTATTTTCATTCCTTGCTCACACAATTCTTTGCATACAACTAAAGCTAAAGTTGATTTACCAGTTCCTGATTGAGCAGCTATTTGAACAACAGATCTTTTTGCTAATCCTCCAGTTTCATCATTACCTCTAAATAAAGCATTTAATACTGGATTTTTAAATACTATTACTTTAGATTCTGAGTCATATACATTAAATCCAGATAATGCTTCTTCTATAGTTTCTGTTTTGTTACTCATAAATATAGTTTCCTCCTCATTTTTATTGTTTACTTATATAATATTATGCCTGTTGTTTAGAGTTATAATAAAGTTTAATTCTATCTAAGTCATTTTTATATGCAAAAAATAACTCTTTTAAAGTATCTAATGACAACTTAGATAAAGATTCATTAGATATAGAATTTATATTAACAGTATTATTACAATTTATATTGTTAATTACTTTTCTATTGTCTATATTATATGTTCTATTATCATTATTTATTGTTACATAATTATTTATAGCTTTATTATTTATAGATATACTTCTAGTTTTAACGAATCCTCTTGATTTAACTATCTTTTTATCTATCAATCCTAAACTCATAAATTTACTATTAGCTTTCTTTACTGCTGATATTGATACACTAAATAAATCTGATATTGTATCATTTTTGCATAGGAAATATTTCTTATTACTATTAAATGATTTAATATAAGAAATATAAAACTTCTCAAAAATAGAAAAACCTTTACTTTTTAATATTTTAGATTCTATTTTTAATTTTTGAGAATCATAAGTATACCTTTTTATATAAATAGAATTATCATCATACTTTTCTATAAGATTTTTATCTATCAAAGAATCTAAACCAGCTTTTATTGTATTCTTAGATAATCCTACATTGCTTAACAACAAATTAAATATCTGATTATAATCTATTTCTACATTATTGTAATAAGTTAATAAATAAGAAATAATTAATATATCAGATAATTTTAGTTTTAATTCTTTATTTCGTTTAATTAAAGTCATAGGAACATATAAATAATTTTCTTTCATCTTTTTATTCATAATAATACTCCATTTCTAGTAAAGTTGCTATTTTATTATAATATGCTTATTTTAATAAAGAAGGATGTCCGGAATGAGAGAATTTATTTCTCTAATTCCGCTTTAATATATAATACTAATAAATTATATTAATAAATATATTAATAGCAGTTTCTGTGAAGTCACGGTTTATAAGTGTACAAATAGATTTATGTCACAAAAACACACTTCGCGTGGTTACTTTTTGATTAACTAAGGTTACTTTTTGATCCTGCGAGGTTACTTTTTGATCCCGCGAGGTTACTTTTTGATTTTTCACAGATTTGAAGACATACAATATTAGAGATATAATAAAAAGAGTCATTTAAGACTCTTTCAGTTTATTCAAATAGTATATTTATTTTATCTTTTTTCCTAATTTTGTTTCTTTTTCTTCAATAAACCTTTCATTTATATTAATTATTTCAGCAAGCATTGGATTTTCTATTCCATTATCATAATGATATTTAACAAACATTCTAATACAATAAACAAAACTATCACATTCATTAGAAGTAAATTTTTTATCTTTACCTTTTTTATCTTTTAATTTTTGATTTATCTCATAACCATTTTCTTTAAATACATCTATTATTTGATTTATCATTTCTTTAGTATCTTTTTTACTCTCATATTTTTTATTAATAAATTTAAGATATGGTACGTTGAATAACCAGACATCTTTATCTCTAATATTATTATACAAATGAGTATCTAAAGCCCAAAGTTTTACTGCATACATTCCTGAAACAGGTGGTATCTCCATTCCTATTAGCGCTTTTTCATTAGTATATTTATATAATGTATGGTTAAACAATCTTACCATATTAGTACTTGCTTCTGCTATTTCTTTAAATGAACCATAACCAACATCTACTGATAATTCATCAAGTGTTATAATTTTATTTTTAGTATCAATACAACTAAATCCTAAACCTTTAAAGCTAGGATCTATTCCTATAAATTTATCAAACTCCATCATACCTCCTAATTCACGTAGTATGTCCTACGTTCAATTTGTTCTTTTGTTAATATAGTTTTAATATCATCATTGTATAATGTCTCATCTAGTATAGTTTTTATACACTTTACACCATTAGATTCTTGTATAGCATATATAGGAATACCATTTACGATATCTCCTAATTTAACCAATTCAATAACATTAAAATTGTGATTTATAATATCTTCATTATATATTAAACTACTACAAAGACCAGACATTTTTACACATTCATCAATTATGTATGTTTGTTGATTGTGATATACGGGATCTTTTTCATCTATTTTTATTATCTTAGCAATGCTACCATCTTTAAGTTTTACAAATTCATTTAATTTAACTTTCATACTACAAAACTTACTCCTAAAATTCTATACTAAATAACTTCTCAACTTTCTTTTTCTTTCTTTCGAATTCTCTATGTGCTTGATTATTGTTTTTATAATTATTATATTTTTTGATTGTTTCCATTGTATTTATGTATATTTCTTGTACTTTATCGATTTTTTGATTTAATAAATACTCATCCTCTTCTGTAAATACATCCATTTGATTTGCTAATTCATAAAGTAATTCAACAGATATTGTATCTATTGCCATCTTTATACCGTCTCTTAATTCTAATTTAAAACTTTCTGTTAACTTTTGATATTTATCATTATATTGTCTAGCTAAATTTTCTTCAGTTTTCTTAATTGCTGATTCAATTCCATATTGATAATCTTTCGGAGACATATTTTTATAAAATTCTTTTATTTTATATTCTTGAGCCCTCTTCTCTAATTTTTTATAAGAACTACTCATAGTTATTTCTCCTTTTTACTATTTAACTTACTTTTAATATCGAATAATATATTATATGCTTCAGTAACATTTTTTTGATTTCTACTCTTATCTGTTTTTCTATCTGTATAGAAATTTATACCTCCTAATAATTTTAACAGTTTGTTTACAATTTCCTCATCCATACTTAACACCTCTTATTTAATATTTAATTCTTCTTTTGCTTTCTTATTGTAATAATCTATTACCCAATTAACTCCATTTATTGGAGTAGATAATTCATTTGCCATTAATCTAATCATTGTATTTAATACCATAGTTTCTTCAGTTTTATCAGTTTTATTATCTTTCTTTTCTACAATTCCTGCTTGGAATAAATCAAATAATAAATCTATATTTTCATTATTAAATCCAAAATCTAGAACTAATTCTCTATCATCTTCTTCTGTACCTACAAAGATGTCTAAATCATTTATCATGTATTGTTCTTCTGAATCTTTCTTAAAGCCAAATCTTTCAAGCTCTTCTAAATTTACATTATCTCTAACTCTTAACATATATTTATGTTCCTCCTTTTTAAGTTTATTATCATTCATTATGTCTATATCTTTCATTACTTGTTTAAGTTTGTCTTTTCCTTCAAGCTCATATCTATTTATTTTTTTAAACCAATCACAACTTCTTATACTAGGATTAGCTCTTTTGCATTGCATACTTTCATCCCATTGGATAGCCCATTTACAATTTATACAATTCATATTTGTATCCTTTCTTTAGTTAATTATCTATCTTCATATTCTTTTCTTATTCTTTGCATTTCTGTTTTTTCTTTTCTATGCTCTTCCTGTTTCATTCGTTTTAGTTTTATATTTCCTCTTTTATCTATACTCATTTCAGCACAACTTATCGTAAAAGGAATTTCTAAATCACTTGAAATTTCAACTTTGCATTTTTTCCATTCTCGTATTTTATTATTTATTTTTTCTTCTTCTTGTCTAGGCAAAGTATGTATATATCTATGAGCTAATTCATTTATTAAGCTACAATTTTCTACAGTAGTTCTTCCTCCTTCAAATCTATGTTTTAGATGATGTACTGTAATATTTCTTATTAATCTTTGTAATTCTTTTGAGGTGTATCTTGCTTGATATTTTTTATATCCTAAATCTCCACAATGAGCTGCTAAAAACATGCATTTATTACCATAAATTCTTGCAAGCTCGTCGTGTATTTTCTTATTACTACTCATTTATTCCTCACTTAAAATATAATCTTATATTATAATATATAAATAAAAATACTTTAAGTTTTAGTTTTCTAGATATAAAAATAAGTATCCCTGAATCACTAGAATAAATCCTGAGATACTTTCTATTAAATTTAATATAATTTATTATTTATTGTTTTTACAGATTAAATTTAGTAAATATGATACTACCATTGAAGGTGGTAAATTGTCTTTATTGTTTGTCTTTATACAATCATATAAAGTATCACACATATCTTTAAATTTAATAGTTGTTAAAGGATTATATTCTATATAATCAATATTATTTAATGTAATATAATAGAATAATAAATTAATTAAAATTGTTTTATCATTTTTAGTTATTTTATAATATTTTCTTGTTCTATCCAATGCTTCTAATGCTTTACTACAATATTCTTCAGATAATTTATTATATAACTCATTACGATATGTACTTTCTATATCTTTTATATCTTTGTTATGTATCTTTCTTGTCAATAAAATTATTACTATAGCTTCAATTAGTACTACAAATAAACTAATAAATAAAATATAATTCATATTTTAATTCCTCCTCAATTAAAATAGTGCAGCTAAATAAAGTAATACTTAGCTGCACATTATTAACTTACTAAATATTCAAAATATCATTAATATTAGGAATATTATTTGTTTGATTTTGAAGTTGCTGAACTCCATTATCTACTATTTTACTTTGATTTAAAGTTTTTAGTATAGCTTCTTCTGATACTACTTTAGCTGATTCTTTATAAGCATCATTGTAAAATTCTGGTGTAATAGAATTTATAATTTGTTCTATTTTACCATTAAATTGTGGTCTCCAAGAAGGTGCCATAGGTACTAATACTATAGTAGAATAATCTCCTTGTTTTGATTTACTTAAAGCTAAATCGAAGCTTCCTAAATCAATATTCCAATTATCTCCTGATTTATAATTGTCTAATATTTCTAACAATGATTTTTCTTCTACATAATTCATATCCCACATTTTAAGAGTTGGTTCTGCTCCTTGAATTATTGTTTTTCCATCTTGCTTTGAAACGGGATACTCTATTACTGGAACTAAAAGTCTATTTTTAGCATTTTCAGGTTTTCCTGTTTTATCATTTATTTTTTGACAACAAGCTGCTCTAAATGTTGGCCATCTATTTTGGTCATCATATGTAGATAAACATCTAATTCTTCCTAGTCCATCTATCCAATGAATATGACTTCTTACAAAATTTAGATTTGCTAATGTTACTCTAGTCTTTTCTCCATCTTTTACAGTTAAAAAGTTAGTTTTTGTTTGATATGTTGCAGCATTTAAATCTACAAATACTGGAGCACTATCCATTACATTAGGTTGTGGTTGTGCTTGTACAGGTTGATTTACTACTTGCTGTGGTTGTGGTATTTGTTGTGGTTGTATTGGTTGATTTACAATTGGTTGAGTAGTTGTAGGTTGTACTACCTGTGCTGCAGCTTGCATATTAGCATTATTTTGTACTACTTGTTGTACTGATTGTGATTGTACTGGTTGACTTACTACTGGTTGTGGTTGCACTGGTTGTGCTACGTTATTTGGTGCAATTGTATTAGAAGGTGTCATATCTAAATCAAAACCTTCTAACATTTTCATTTGTTCTTCTAATTCTGGATCTACCATATTAGATTTCCTCCTTTAAATTAAAATATTAAGATACGCTTATTTGTCTTACGACTATTTGCTTTTCTTATTATATAATATGCAATTAACTTAAAAAATAATAAAAATAGGTTAATAAATTATATTAACCTATAAATAAAAATTTACCTGATTTAATCCTGGTTATTAATTTTCATCATTTTTTACTTCACCAGTCATATAATCTAGAAAACATTTAACTGCATATAGAAAATAACTTGTATTTTCTGATTCTATCATGTTAATAAAAAATTGTGTTCCAAAATTATCATAACCAGTAGATAGTAATTGAAAGTAAAAAGCTATCGCGTCAGATGTAGGTTTTGCACCAACTTCTGTCTTTTTATTTAATGATACTTTATCCCATAAATCTAAATAATTTATAGGTCCGCCATTTACCTCTTCTGCTTTATCTGGATCTAAAGGTAATTTATTCATTATTCTTAAAGCATGTTGTAAAAATGTATTTTGTTCTATTAATAAAGATAAATCTTCTGGTGACATTTCTAATTCTTTATTTTTACCCATATTTACATATCTCCTTTAATTAATTTATTATATTCCTCTTTAGTTAGTAGCATTAAAACATCATCTAAAGTTATTACATAATTAGTTAAGAATGGTGTTTTTGCTATTCTTGATATTACTAATACTATATCATTAGGATCCGCATACTGACTTATTTCACTGTATGCATTGTTAGATGCCTGTATCACTTCTACAAACATAAAATTATTATTGTCATCATATTTAGTAAGTATACCGTCAATTATAATATCATCTTTAAGTTCGTTTACTAATATAAAATTTTTTCTTAACTGCATACTATTCCTCCTAAAATATTATTTGATTTTATATAATTTTTGAATTTTCTAATTATACCTGTAATTTCTTTTTCTGATAAACATGTATTTGTTTTCTTATTATATAATAAGTTATTAAATTCTTTAGTTGATACTTTTTTACCATTAAATAACATTAAATATAATTTTGTTAAATTTCTAAAACTAAAATTAAGAATGAAATTCTTATTTCCAACACCGTATTTTATAATTATGTTTTCATCTTCTGTATCATCAATACTATTTAAAATACTACTCATTGAAATATCATTATCAAACTTATAAATTTCAGTTTTATCTACATATGTTTCTTCCACTGATTTACTATCTTCATCAAATTTTTCATCGAGTGATATTGTATTGTATAAATATTGTCTTGTTTTATTTTTTCGTGTTATATAGTTTATTCCATTTCTTGCTTCTAAATAAACTATATTTTTGAAGTGTGCCATAGATTTTTGTTTTATTTCATTTATTCCTACTTTACCTTTTGCTGATTTTTCATACATATAACATAGAAAATCTTGTGCTCCATCTTCATAACTTTGTAGTTGTCTTATGTCTTGTCTTTTACTGTATTCTGTAAACATTATTTGGTTTACTAATTCTACTAATTCCTCCTCTGTAAGTTCTAACGGTGTTTTCTTTAAAAATTCATTCTTCATAGTCTTATTTCCTCCTAAAAATTATTTATTTAACATTAATTGTTAATTGCATTATATCTTTAATTTCTAGAAAAGTAAATAAGTTTTTTAAAATTTACGAAAATGTAATATTTCTATCTGATATTTTCATGGATTATAGCATTTGTTGTTATTACTTGAGATACTATAGAAAATGAATTCTCTATTACTTCTTTAATAACCATAGCACTATCGATTATATTATCATCTTTATTTATATTTATACTATCCTTTATTGTAGTCATTGTTTTTTCTACAAAATCTGGTATATTATTTATTTTATCTTTAATTATATTATATAACTCAAAATATGACCAACCAGCACCATGAACTATACCAAAATCTATAGCATTTCCTAGTGAGTTTATAGCATCTTCTATTCTTTTATAAGATTCTTCTCTTTCTACAATATTAGTTCCACCTAAATGAATTATAACACTACTAGAATTTAAATGTTTATAATTAGTAGATTCTTTTTTATTATTTTTAATAATTACTTGATCTGTATTTAATGATACATAATCAACATTACCAAATTTTATTTTACTAATTTCTGATATCTTACACTCATTATTATCAATAATATTACAATCACAGTAATCTGCTAATTCTTTCATTATATTATAAGTATTACTTCCATATAATCCTAATCCTATAGGAATAAGTTTAATTGCTCCATTGGTATAATTAAACAATATATTTTCTAAAATATCTGTAGATAGTTTATTATAAAACATTATAGTAGGTCTTCCATTTTGAATAATTTTTCTTAACAATTGAGATACTTCGTTAAATCTATTTAGTGGTTCAAATATACATATAATATCTACATTAGAATATTCTGAAGTATTAGTAAATAAACTACTTACTAATTCTATTTTATTTATATTTATACCATCTATCTTTTCTACTTCTATATTAGGAATGTCTGTTTTAATTAATACAGGTCTTTTTCCTTTTCCTAAAAATTTATATATGTCTACAATCATATCTGCATATTTATCACTACCTAAAGCTACTTTTGCTATATTATAATAATCGTCTTCTGTTATTTCTTTTTTATAAGTATCTAATTCTTCTAATAATGCTTCTTTAATTAAATCTAGTTTATTTCTTAATTCTACTTTATTTGAATTAGTTTTATTTAAATAATCTCTAGCTCCATGTAGTAAGGAATTCATCATTATTGTAGTAGAGGTAGTACCGTCTCCAGCTTTTCTATTAGTTTCAAAAGCTGCTTGCTTTAATGTTTCTAATGCTGGTGAAATTGCTGGATCTAAACTAGTAATAGATTCTATTATCGATTTTCCATCATTTATAATATCATATCTTCCATCTTTATTTACTACAGCTGTATTAGTTCCATTAGGTCCTAATGTATGTTGACAACTATTATTTAATATCTGTGATGCTGTACAAAATACGTCTAATGTGTCTAAATTTTCATCTAATATTTTCATTAATCTTCCTCCATGCTTTCTTCAAATTTAGTATATGTCCAACTATCTTTTAAATCTCTTAGATAATCTGTTTCACAATCTTCACAAATTACTCCCCAATCTGTTATTATAATATTATCTCCAGATTTAAATTTTCTATTACATTGATAACAGTAATGTTCCATATTTATTTGTCCTCTTTACTATTTATAAAATTAAGTATCCACGTTATAGGCCATATAATACTTAATAATAATACTAAAACTACAAATTTAGCACTTCCTGAATTAAAAATATGTTTTCCTATTGTAATAGTACCTTCTACTAATAATGCTAAATAGATAAAATATAATACTGCAATCATGCAATAAATAAATAATATCATTTGTAATACACTCATATTATACCTCCTTTAATTTTACATAAGCTTTTACGTCTGATTTTTTAACAAATGACTCGAATAATACAGGATATTTTTTCTTAAAGCTATCTTTATCAAAGTTTTCTCTTACTGTTGAAGCAACAAAAGTAGCTATATAAATATTATTTTGTATCTTTTTAAGTCCTGAGTTTTCCATACTATTAGTTAAATCTACTTTAAGATTTTCTTGAAGTGCTACTTTTTCACTCTTTCTAGTTTCTAAAGCTTCTATTGCTTCAAATATACTTTTGTTGTTTTCTTTTATTGCTCTGATTTCGTCATCAATACTGTCTATTTCTTTTTTATAGTTTGATATATCATTTAATATATCTCCAGGTGACTTCAAGTTACCTTCTGGTGCATTTTCTTTATCATCTAATATATTTATATTAGATTGAACTTCTTGTACTTTGTTTTCATTTAAATCGTCAAAACTTAGTTGTTCGTATTCTAAAATAGATAATAAATCGTCTTCTTTTTCTTTCATATAATAAATCTCCTTATAATAAAATAAGAGTAGCAAGAGTTTCCTCTATACCACTCTTTAATATATAATATGCTTATTATGCGATATTATTATCTGAAATAGCTAAATATCTAGCATAACCATATCCTAAAGGATCTATTAGTAAACTGTATTGTGCTTTAGGACTTGTTACTTTTACTACATTGAAGCTATAATTTTTTCTATCTAAAGATTTTATATCATTTAAGAAATCTCTTGGAATTGTAAAATCTCTATTTAAATCTTCCCATTCTTCTTCTGGAATACTAATCTCATCTACTACTATATAGTTAGATTCTGGTGTATTTGCTTCTAATTTTCTTTTTCTAACATCTTCTATATTAGTATGCTGATTAGGTCTTATTTTAACGAATGTTTCACTACCTGTTTCTGCTTGATTTTCTTCTGTTTCAGGTTCTACTACTTCTTGACTAGGTTCTTCGTCTGTATCAATATTATTTATTTTATTAGATTCAGGTTCATCTGGTAATTCATCCTCATGCATTTCATCATTATTTTCTACAGGTTCTTCTGGACTAGTAGTAATTTCTGTATTTCTATCTACAGGTTCTTCTACTGGCTCTTCTGTAGGTTCTTCAGTAGGTTCAGCTTCCGGTTCTTCTACTTCAGGATTAGATATTCTACCAAATTTAGTTTCAACATAATCTTTAATAATAGTATTTGTATCATAAGGAGTATCTACTGTAGGAACATCAGCTAAATTTATCTTTTTATCTTTAACATCTGCAGAAGGTATTGAGTATAAACATTCATAAGTATCTGGATTAAATACTACTTCTATTTCTCCAATATTAAATTGCTCATATGATTCATTCATTTTAGCTTCTTTTTTAAGTCTAGATTCATTATTAGCAAGATACTCTACGGCATCTTTCTTTGTTTTAAATAATTTTTCTAATTTATCATGTAGCTCATCTAATGTTTTTATTTTATTATTAAAGTAATCTTTAATTAAGTTATCAGCTTTACTATTTTCTGATTCGTTAACTTTCTTTTCTTTTAGACCTATTACTTTATTATCTTCTCTTACTTCTTTAATCCATTCTTTACCAAATAATATATTTACTATATCATCTACAGTATTAAATTTTAACTCATATTTATTATCTGTATTTATTATTTCTATATTATTAGGCATTTCTACTGCTAAACCATACATTCTTTTCTGAATTGCTGGCTTCATATCATCTAATGATTTAGTTTGTTTTGCTAAATCGATAAACATTTGAATATTAGCTAATTCTTGTTTTAGATCTAATCTATTATTAATATAATTCTCTACAGTTTCTTTTTCTGTTTTTTGTTTTAATATAGCTAATTCTTCTTCTTTTAGATTTTTAGCTTCTCTTAAAAACTCTGATTCTATCCATTCTTTAATTGCTATTTTAGGATCTGTAGTTTTCTTTATATATTTAGTAGTTCCTGATAATGAGTTTACTTTAAATTGATATAAATTACCAACTCTTTCAAGTATTAAGTTATTTCCTATCGCAATATCATGAATATTTTTATCTTCAAATTCTTTTAATATTTCTGGAGTTGTAATATCTACTAAAGCAAATGAACTATTTTCATTAACTTTACTTGATAATATTTTTATCTTTCCCCAATTGTTTTTATATTCACTTTTTAAATCTTCATCTATTATATTAATTAAAGCATCTATATCTGGAGCTTGAACATCTCCATTTTCTACTGTATTTAGTACAGTAACATCTTTAATTATATAATCTGTTTCATCTTCTACTTTAGGAATAACTACTACATCTTCTTCTTGAAGAGGTTGTATAGATACTACTGCAGCATCTTTTATTGTATTTCTTGCTTTTTGTATAGCATCTCTTTTATTCATTCCTGATACAGAAACTGTAGCTGTTTTATCTTTTTGATTAGCATCTGGTACATATGTGATTACCCATTCTTGTGCTTCTTTTAAATTACCTTTTTTAATATGACTTAATTTATCTTTCTTTTTTGTATTTATATTAGTTAATTCTTCTGATTCTTCTATTGGATATACTTTAGCTTCTAAATCTGCTATTTCTTTTTTAATAGCTTCTTTTTCATCATCTGCTAATTGATCTGCATCTTTTTCTAATTGCATTTTAAGAGATGCTAATCTTTCTTCATCAGTTGTATTAGCTGATTCTTTAATATAATTATTTTGTTTAAGCATTGCTTCAACATCACTTGCACGATAGCATTTAGTATCTCTTCCCATTCTATAAGTTACTTGTGGTTCTCCGTCTAATAAATGTTCATTATCAACATCAATTATTTCACAAACTACTCCATTTTGATTTTTATATTTATCACCTTTAGTAAATGAAGATTCATTAATTGAAGATTCATTAATTGAAGATTCATTTAAATCATTTCTATACATATCTAAAACATCTGATGTTACAATAGAATATGCAGTTTCAACATCATCTCCATCTGATTCACATTGGTCTATAGCTTGTTCTACATCTGTTCTTATATCATCATTTTTTATTAATGATGCTGCACTATATAGTTCTTCGTAATCAGTTGCATTTTCCATTCTAGTAATAATTTCTTCAAAAGAATATTCTTCTTCATTTAATTTTGCTGATTCTGTTAATTTATTTTGCTTTGCTAATTTCTTTGATTTAAGTTCTTTATCTAAACTTTCATTTAACTCATTAAAAATATTAATACTCGTCTTCATCTTCTACCTCCTCCATATTTATATTTTCTAAATCATCAGAAGGTAAATCTTCTAAAGGTTCTATATTTTCTTCTCCATTTTGAAGTTCTTCAGCTGCTTCCGGATTAATTTCAATTAAGCAATTCATTAAGTATTCCATTACAGCATCATGATCTGGAGTTAAATCTTCTCCATATCTTGGATTTAATTTATTAATTTCAGATAATGATTTAGGAAGATTTACAAAGTCAAATCTTTTTTCTAATTCAGATTTATGTTCTTCTTCATCCTCTTCATTGTTTTCTAAATTATCATCTTCTTCAATATTAGTTTCATCATCTACTTGTGATTCTAATGGTTCAACTTGATTTGATATATCTTCATCATTTATATCTTCAGGTTTTCCATCAACTAACATTAATACGTTATTGTTTACATCAGATACTTTACCAATTATATAGAAAACGTTATTTTCATTTTCTTTGTCTGTTATTTGATATAAATTTAGATCTAAATCTATAAGAATTTCTCTTAATTCATCTAATTGTATATCTAATTCAGATCTTTCTTCTATGGGATTTTCTTCTTGATCTTCTTCAGAGTCTATTATATCTTCAATATCTTCAGCTGCTTCTAAATCATCTCTTATATCTTGTTCTTCATCGTCAGCTTCTAACAATCTTAATTTTTTATACATCTCATACTCCTTTCATATAATCTAAATCACCAGAATTAAATCTAGTAAAATTTGAAATTATGTTAATATAATTTTATTACTTAAAAATCTCTTCTATTATATAAACTTCTATAAAACATTTCAGCTGTCTTTAATCTTTCTTTTTCATTATATAATGGTACTGCTAACTCCTCTATTGTATCTATTGCTGTTTTAACAATTAATTTTTGATTTTTTTCTAGATTAGTATTATTAGAAGTTAACCTTATTATTTTTTTACACTGACTTTGAAAGTATTGTACTTCAGTAATTAGTTTTAATAAATCTGAATAATCTTGTACAGCTTTATTATAATTATCTGAAATATATTTAATATCTTGTTGTTGATTAAAGTCAGCTGAAATTACATCTACTTTATTATTTAAATAATTATCTATCTTTTTAGATATATTATTTAATGAGTTATTTATTGGTGATAAATCCATTGTGAATACCTCCTACATAAATTGCTATAAATATTATTTTATATGCTATATTAATCTACTTTTTTACCGTCTTTAGTAACATCACATCTACCTAAGTAATCTTTATTAGCTTCTTCTCTATCTTTATATACTTCTGCATTCTCTATTGATTTATCTGATTCGTTAAAATTCTCACCTACAATAATTTGTTTATTATCATCTTCTAGCATAAAGATATTTCCTTGTGATTTTATAGTTTTAAGATTTTTAACGCTTATCTTTTCTTCAGCTTCAGTTAATTTGTCATTTTTTTCTACTTTTTCAGATTCATTAGTAGTATTTGATACTGCATTATTTAAAATTTCTACAGCTTCTTGCCATGTATCAGCAACTTTTGTACCTTTAATATATTTTTTTAATCTTACTTCATATTTATCATTATCATTTCTATAAATACTACCAATAAGGTGTCCGTTTTTAGTTATATCTAAATCACCCATTCCGTCTTCATAAGTACCTATATCAAATTCTTTTTTAAAATCATCGCTTAAAGCATTCTCATAATCTTTAAACATTGGTCTTGAATTAGATTCATTTAATTCTTCAGATTCATTAATTCTAGCTACTTTAAAATTATTAGCTTCAGGATCTGTAACTTCTTCTATATACTCATGTAATGCTTCTTTAGCTTCTTCCTCTGTTGGATATCTTACAGCTTCTTCTTTCTTAAAAGATGTATTAGTTGGACCGCTTATATATAAAGGACCTTCTACAGTACTTCTATAAATTATAAAATCACCATCATTTATTCTTTCTTCTAATTTATCAGATTCAGATATTAAATACATTTCATAAGTATCTTCTAAAGTATCATCTCCTGAATTATAATTTTTATTTAAAAACTCACCTATTTTTTCTTTATCTCCTGTTAAACTTACTATTGGCCATCCAGCTCCAGGACCTTCAAAACTTTCTACTTTAACTTTAACTTCATTAGCTAAATCTCCAAGCCAATCTTTTACAGCAGCAATAACTTCTTCTTCATTATGATAATCATCTATATCTTCAAAAGCAACATCAACTTCGAATACTGCTTCATTTAATTTATTTTTTTCAGATTCATCTAAATCATCATTTTCTACAAAGTATTTATTCATAAAGGAATCAAATGAATCTTCAAAAATATTCTTGCAAGTATCCATATCCCAATCCATCTCTTTAAATAAAGGATCATATTTAAAAGCTATATCAGATAAAGCATTATAAACATCTTTATCAATATTAGCTATGTCTAATTCTTCTTCATTTAATTCTTGCTTTTTACTGCAATCTTCTCCTTCTTCTAAATTAGCTAGAGTAAGTTCTACAGCATTAATTAATGAAACTTCTGGTTCATCACTTACAAAAACTCTTCCATCTTTTAATACTGTTCTTACTTTTCCAGATTTAAATCCAAGAAAATCACTATTATTTGTTTGACTTATTGGAGAAATTTCCTCTTCTGATTCTATTCTTTCAATTTTTGATACTTCATCTTCTACGTAATTTTTCATTTCTTCTTCTGATTCAAATCCTACGTCTGAATAGTTTGATAATCCAAAATTAGGATCATTTAACAACATATCTTTAATTTCATCTGGATAATATACATATTTAAGAGTATTTTCTTCTTCTCCTTCACAATATAATCCTTTTTCTTTACTGTCTTCTTTAGCATCGTCAATTTGATTTTCTTCTAATTTAGAAGTCATATCAATTTTCTTAATAACATTATTAGATTCAATTATAACTTTCTTTCTTATGCTAGTTTGTGATTCACTATCATTAAGACTACTAGCTAAATTAAAACTTAATTTGTTTAACATAATCTATTATTCCTCCTACTATATTTTTTCTAAAATCATATTTATTACTGTTTTCTCTTCACCATTTATAGAAGCACTATCAAAATAAGGTTTAATTATTATATCAAATCCAATTGGTGCAGATAAACCTCTTGCTACTATAACTGATTTTATTGCTTGATTTACTGAAGGTACGCCTATACATTTTAACTCTATACTTCCAGTATTTTTTATATTAGCAAAAATAGCAGATGCCAAATCTTTAACATCTGTATCTTTTTTTACTCTAAATTCTGGTACACTTTTTCCTTCCATAATTCCTCCTAAAATTACTATATTATTAGCTCCTATTATTATAAATAAACTTGATGCAAAAATTAGTTATAAAGTCTTCTATTTAAGTCTAATATTAAGTTTAGTAATCTTAGATCGGTTCTATATATCGATGAATCACAGTAATTATTAACTGCATCTTCTATAAGCATCATTTTACTATTTCTATAGCTATCAATAACTTTTAAATACCATTTATTTACATTTTCATTATTATTTACAACTCTATTAAGAAATGTTAATAAACTAACTTCAATATATTCAGGACCTGTTTTATTTAATAATTCTAAATAAGTCTTTGTTATATTATAGGTGCTAGTCTTAAAACACTTAAGAAAATCAACAAATACACCAGACTTATCTCTTGATTTTAAATACCATTTTCCAGTTATCCAGCATTGTTTACATAAATTTATAAATAAATCATAATCAATATCATTATAAAAGTCTAAATATTTAGGTATCTCTTTATTCCATTTACTAAATACCATTTCTAATAAAACTTTTCTATCATTTAGATTATAATCACATGTGTTATTAACATATATAATATCTACTCCTAATGAGTTCATTTGATTTGTATATTCTATACTTCCAGTAAATATTATATTTTTATCACTAAATAATACAGGTTTATCTAACACAACATAATTAGGATAAAAAAATTGTAGTAGATTTAAATCGTTACACTCAACACTATGATTTACTATGTTTATCATATAAACCTCCTATGATTTGAATTAGTCTATCTTTATTTTTTCTATACTTTATATTTTTATATATTATAGAAAGTTGTGGACAATTTTCTGCAATAAATTTATCTAATTGATAACCAGATAATTCATCTTGAGTTATACTTGATTGAGCATCTCTTACTGACATAAAACTACATTCTGTATCTTCATCATTAGGAAATTTAATAACTGTTTTCATTCTACTATAAAACGGATTAGATAAATTATCTAAGCTAGCTAAAAATATTAAAGGTATATTTATTTCTTCTATCATTTTAAGCATTATGCTATCTCTATAAAGTAATGATATATCTTCTACTACTAATGGTTTATTGTAGTCTATATTAGAGTACATAGAAATTAACTCTTTTGCATCTTCTGTATTTTCTATTTTAAATATCTTGCCTTTATATATTCTCTTAAATATAATAGAAGCTTCTTCTAATAATAAAATAGGTGTCTTACCTTTTATATCTTTCATAATATTATAAATATAAATTAATTTATCGTCCATAGTTCTACCTTAAATAATATAAATTATATCATCTTCTAAATAAATTGAGTTTTTAGTTTTTCTAATATTTAAATCTGTTTTAATTTTTAATCTTCTTTCTGCTGTTATAATAGATGCTTTTTTAACATTAAAAAATCGACTAATTTCACCATAACAAGTCGATTCATTATTAAGTAATGCTAATATTAGTTTAAGCTCACATTTACTTAATTTTATCCAATCAGAATCAAACTCTAATAATCTAATTTTACTAAGTTTAGTATCAATTAAGTATCTCATAAGTTATCCTCCTATATAATATATTATGCTTTTTCTAATAATAAAAGAGGGTCTATCACCCTCTTTTGTGCCTCTAGTTTCTATGTGTCTAGGGCTCCTCTATGTAGTAGGATTTACCTTAACTACCATAAATTATAAATATCTGTTTAATAATTCTAATGCTTGTATAACATCTCTATATAAATTAAAGTCATAAGTAACACCATCTATATATAAAATATAATGATTACCTGCTTGATTATCAAAAGATATTTCTGTATTAATTTTCTTAGATACTTCATCACATAGTTGTATAATTTTATCTATTTGACCTCTACTTCTATCATATGGAGGTCTAATGCTATGCTCTTCATTAAGACTATCTATTAGTTTTCTATTATCATTCATTTTTTATAACCTACCTTATACTTAATTCTTCACTTCTAAGCTCATAATATTTATCTTTTAAATCTTGTATTCTATCATTATTTCTTAATTCTTTAAATACTAGATTATCTATACTAGATTCACCACCATCCGCTAAACCGCGTTGTCTCATAAGATATAATTTATTTATCATTTCTTTAATTCTGTCTGGATCATTTGAGTTTATCGCATCATCAACATCAGCATTTACTTCACTTAATCTACCAGATATATCTGGTATTTTATAATTTTGTGGTTTAGGAATTTTAATCCATTTATCTTCTAATAAACTATATACTCCTAAACTAGCATTATTTGATTTAACATCTTGAATGTACAATTCTACTGGTATTCCATTTATAGATAAATCATACGCTTGATTAAATGAATTTTTCTTTGAGTTATATAGCTGTTGTAATATTGCTTCATCAACATAATTCAATTCAAAGTTAGTTATTATATGTAAATCTATGTCTGATTTATCATTATAGTTATATGAAGCATTACTTCCAACTAACTCTATATCTATAACATCTATTGGAATTTCTATATACTTTAAAAACTCATTAGCTATTTCTCTTAAAGCATCTAATACTTCTGATTTTAAATTATTATCACTATCCCATAGTTTAGGATTTAATTTATCATGAACTTCAACTGCTTCATTGATTTTATCTATTAAATAAGATTCATTTAATGTATTAGCTAAAGAAACATCTATTGAATTTTGTACAAATCTTAATAATGAATTAAAGCTTGAGAATTTATCTTCATTAAAATTATTTATAAAATCAAAAATTACATCTCTAAATCTTAATAGAATATTTGTTAATGATTTATCTGATATATCTGGATTGTTTTCTGGCTCATAATCATAAGATAAATCATCGAATATAGTAGTTATTGTATCTATTCTACTAGATATTTGTATTAAGTTATAACGTTTATCATCTTTATCTCTAGAATAATAAAAATCTTCTATTAAATTAATAATATTATTTAATATTGGAACTAAAGTATCTTTTAATTCTCCCGCTAATACTTCTTCCTTTAAATCTTTCATTATATTCATAAATATACTACCTCTAATAATATATATAAACATATAACATTTTTAAGTCTTTTTAGGCTTCATAATGTATTTAAAATTTATTATACTATCTATCAACTTATTTGGATTTTTATAATACTCATTTAAAGTGATATACATAAATATTTTATTTCTATCAGCTTCTTCAACTGAATGTTCTATAATATTATTACTCATTTCTTTTAATATTAGATTTTTTAATTCTGTTGAATCTTTTATTTTTACTTCATTTCTGTCTAAAAATTTAACTGTATCGTACAATATATAATTTTTAAAACTACTGATATCATTTTTATTGATATCTAGTTGATCGTATACCTCTTCTTCTAAAATACTTATAATTTTATCATCTTTTGTGCCTTTTGAGTTTTCTATTTTTAAAATATTTTCAACATCCTCACAAAGCTTCCCGTAATTCATTTAAGATCATCTCCTTTTTAGTTAATAAATTATATTAATAAGATATAAAAATTAATCTGGTTTTATTCTGGTGATTAGTTTTTTACAAAATTAATGAATTTAAGTAAGATTCTCTAAATTTACAGCTTTCTGCACTTCTATCAGGTCTCCAACCTTGAAAAGTAGCATGAGAAAATCTTTTATTCCTACTTGATATGTCTTGACCATCTATCGTAGCTACTTTTCCATAAATCTCATTTTTCAATTTAACTTGTCCAAATTCGTCTATTTCAGAAATAGCAAATCTCAATTCGTTAGTTATTCCTGAAATTGTAGCTATGTGGTGTATTATTGGATTTCCTGTTTCATCTGTAATCAAATTATCATTATCATCTGTAAGATACGTAGAAAATTCTAGAGCTCCTACTAATCCTTCGTTAGAAGTTCCATGAGTTCCTTCTTTAAATCCAGTAACAAATACGTCTATAGTATCTCCAGTCTTTTCTTCTAATATAGATTGAGATACTGTTCTTTTTACTTTAATCCATTCTCCTGCTCGTTTACCTAAAATATCATATTTACTAGTTAAATCTTTTACAACACATCCTTCTCCGCCTTCAGCTAATATATGATTATAAAATTGTTCTTTATTTATCATAGTAGTTCTAACAGGTTCAATTCTATCATTTAAACCAGCAGATTTAATAATAGATAATATTTTTATAAGTTTTTTATATCTTTCAATTAAAGGTAAATCTATTAACCATTCATCATTTAATTTTATTAAGTCAAAAGCCATAAATTTAAGTGGATTAGTTTCTTGTAGTTTATGTGATAAATCATCTAAACTACCTAATATACTAGTTACTAGATTTAATTGAGTATCTGCTACAGTTTCTGTACCGTCTGACATATTCTCAATACTTTTATGTAAAGGAATTAGCTCACTATCTATAATAAAATTATTAATTCCAAAATTATTTAAAACATTTTGATTTATTTCAGGCATTAATAATTTAGTTTTATATGATATAGGTAAACAATCAGTTACAGATTTATTTCTACTATAATAATCATTTCCAAAATTTTTATCATAACAAAACATACATCTACATCCATCTATTTTTTCTTGAAATATATATTTATTATTATTTTCCCAAATTAAGTCTCTTATTTTATCTAATTTTTTATCTTTTATTTGTAATGCTAACATAGGACTATCTAACTTTAATATACTCTTTATAAACGGATTTAAATGACCTTCTCTTTCATATAAATCTAAATAATATTTTTGAATTGCTTTTTCACAATCTAATACTGTACTTTCTTGATATCTTTCTCCAGTATCTTTATTAATTCTATTTCTTGATTTTTCAGGTTCTACTCCCAAATCTTTACATTTATCTAATAGTTCTTCTCTCCTAGCCATAAATACTACTCCTTATCAATTAAATATATTATATATTATGCTATTTAGTCACAAAATAAAAAAGCACCTAAATAATCAATATGAAAATCTAAGTGCAATTTATATAAAATGAACAAGTGAATTAGCTAATTTTATTATTTCTATAAAGTTTGAATAGCTCCAGTTTTAGCGAAGAAAAATCCATTATTGTATAAGTCATTACCTAAAGCTTCGTAATCAAAATACTCTGTTAAATCTTTTCCTGCTTCTATATCATTTTGTAATTCTTCTGGAACGATTGAATCTAACCACTGTTCTACTATTTGATTAAACTCATCTGAATCTTCGTCTAAATCAGGATTACTTTCTCTAGCATCAGATTCTGCAGCATCTCTCCACGATTCTCTGTAAGCATTTTCATCTATATAATTTTCTATATCTGTTATTCCTTCAAATCCACCAACCATATCTACCCAAGCTCTACCTAAATCTTCTTCATTATTTACTCCTGCAAAGAATATATAATCTCCAGATTCTAATATATTCATGGTACTTTCAAAATCATTGTTTTGATCTTCCATAATAGCTGTAAAAGCCTCTTGTTCATTTTCAGATAAGTTTTCATATGCTTCTAGCCATTCAATTACTTGTTCTACATTTGAATATTCATTTATTTCAAATGGAGCATCTCCATTAACATCATTTATAAATGGTTCTTCGTTTGAATGTTTTTCTAAGAAATCTTTAACTTGTTCTATGTCCATCCAGCCACCACCTATAGAATCTACATCTGCTCCGTTTACATTGTAATTACCCCAAGTATTCATGAATAGTTTTATATTTAATGGATTATATTCTTCATTTAGATTATTTTGAAAGCTTTCAAATAATTTTCTAGTCTCACTCATTTTTTATTCCTCCTCTGCTATCTTATCTATTAGTTTTTCTGTTTCACTAGTATAATATTTTGAATCTGGTTCTCTAAGTTCATCTAATTCTCCTTCTTTTTTAGTCCATACTAGTAAATCTCCTTCTTCGCGTCTAGCATAATCGAATATTATTACAGCAGAAGCATTTTCATTTTTCTCTGCCACAGAAATAGCTTCTTTAACTTCATCAAATAAATATATGTATGGCTCTTCACTTCCTACCTCAAATATTTTATAAAATATTATTTTATTATTATTATCATATGTTGCTACTAAATTATAATGGTCATTCTCATTTTCATCATCTTCATCATCATATTCATCTTCATCATCATATTCATCTTCATCTTTGTCATTATATTTTTTTCTTGAATCATAATCTATATTAGATAATACTGTTTCCATAGATAAGCCATCTTTATAATAATTTATAATTTTTTTCATCTGTTTGCTGCTAAATTTAGGTTTAGCATAAATCTGTACTTGTTCTATTGATAAACCATCTTCAAAACCGAATCTAATTTGTTCCATCTGTTCATAATTAAATTCAGGTTTAGCGTAAAGCTGTATTTGTTCCATAGAAAAACCATGTTCAAAACCGTACTCCAATTTCATACATTTGATTGTTATTAAATTCTGGTTTAATACAACTTTGTATTTGTTCCATAGAAAAACCTCTTTTTAAACCTTCTTTAATTAAATACATTTTAGAAGTACTAAACTCAGGTTTAGCATAAAGTTTTACTTGTTCTAAAGATAAACCTTCTTCAAAACCATCTGCAATTTTTCCCATCTGATTCCAATCGAATTCAGGTTTAGCATAAACCTGTACTTGTTCTATTGATAAATCATATTCAAAACCATCTTTAATCTCCATCATTTGCAAAGTATCAAATTTTCCACTTTCTTCACATTGTTTAATAAAGTTATCTTCTGCTGCTCCTTCATTTAAATTATTTTGAAAGCTTTCAAATAATTTTCTAGTATTGCTCATTGTAATCCTCCTTCTTCTAATTTGAATGAGATTTTTTATAATGATAATCAGCTGCAAAATCTATTAATCCTTGCATTCCATATTCATTAACTAAATTATTAATAAGCTCTTCCTCTTCTTTAGTTCTCCACATATTTGGAGTTACTAATCTATATTCACCATCTATATTTAATAAATTAACTTCTAGTTCACCAAATTTAGATTTAATTTTCATATTAGCCAAAGCGCCTTCATCTTGTCCTGTTGGTCTATAACTAGTAACTTCTAATTCATTATAAAAACTATCATCTTCATTTAAAGCAGATTCATTATAAGCAGGTTCTACTGCAACTAATGAAACTTTAGATTTAGGCACATTTAATTTTTTAATAGCTACTTGTTTTGCACTCCATAAATCATGTGCTTCATCTTTAGTTATTTCTACTTTATTTCCATTATAGAAAGCTATCCAACCATCTGCTTCATTTAAAGCAGATTCATCCATCTCAAAGAAACCTTCTACTTCTTTTCTAATAGCTTCTATATCTTCATCAGTGTATAGTTCATCTTTATCTGTTTTCCACATTTGATATAATTCATCATCTGTTAAATTACAATGTGGATCATATAAGTCTTTATATTCTTCAAAAGATAGCTTTCTACCTTTAGCTTCATTTAAAGCTGATTCTTCTAAGTCATTTAATTTATTCATAAGCCAATCTCTTTTTTCTTCTAAACCAGAAATATCTTTATTTGGATCAGAATTTGCTATCATATCTTGTACTTTTTCTAATTCTTTTTCTAATGTTTCTTTATAAGAATATTTCTCGGTTAAAGCGGATTCGTCTAATTCTTCTGATTCATTCATATCTTTTAAGTTTAATTTGTAATTATTAGTTTGCCAATCAAAAGAAGACATTGTAAACCAATCATCTATACTATACATTGATCCAGGTCTACTTAAATCGTCTCTACATTCATCTTGCGCTCTTTCAATATCTTCTTCTGTAGCTTCATCTACATCTACCTCAAGATAATCTTCATATTGTTCTTCTACTAATCTTTCAATTTCTGCTTCAATTTCTCTTTCAGCTTCATCATAAGTAAAAGGACCTTCTCCAGTTTCTGGATTATAATAATTTTCTGCAAAACTTTGTTGTTCAAATCCTTCGCCTAATCCATCTGAGTTTTGACCTCCTATCCAATCGCTAATAGCTGATGATTCTTCTTCAGTTAATTCAGCATTTGTTACTACCCATATAGTTCCTCTATCATCATCTTCTAAATCCCAAGTAACACTTTTAACTTTATCTCTTCCTGATTGAGGTATTCTATCATCATCTAATAAATATTGTGTCATATCATCTTCTGTTAAGTATGATTGAGCTGCTTCAAAATCATTTACTGGACTAGCTAAATTAAATTCTGTATAGTATTTAAATACAGGACCATCATTTTGATTTTTATTTTCTTCAGAGTTGTTGTTTGATTCTAAATCATCGAAAGACATTTGACCATCTATATTTGAATCTTCTTTTAATTCTTCTGATTCATCAATATGATATTCTTTCTTTAAATTTTCATCGTCTTCTACACTATAGTCTCCAAAATTATCTTTTTCTAAGTTTAAATAACCTCTAAAATAATTTTTAGCATCTTCATCATTATTAGCATGAAATCTTTTTAATTCATAAGCATCATTAGTAATAATATAATTATTACCTTTTGAGTCATTTCCAAAATTAAACTTAAGTAAAGACATAAATAATTCTCTATCAAGTTCAGTAGCATCCCAATATTCTTCTGTACTTGATTCATTTACTTTACTCATCTCATTTAAAAAATTTGAAGTACTACCATTATGTATACTTTCACTAAGTCTCATATTTTTCTCCTTTCAATTTTTATTTAATTTAATTATTATACCACTTTTTTCTATCAGCTTCTAATAATTCTATTAACTTATCATAATTTTCTTTATAATAAGCTTGAGTCATATCTATACCAATTTCATCTAAATAATCTTTAAAATAAGGACTATTTCTTTTTAAATTTAAACCATCGTAAGTTGAATCTTTATCTATATGTTGTACTAAACAAGGTCTATATATTAAATGTGGAATATGATTTTTAACTAATACTAAAGATAATAGTGAACCATATCTTTGTGGTTGTGCGCATTTTTCTTCAGGTATATAAATTTCCATAATTTTATCAGCTAGAAATTTAGCTATTCCTTTTGGAAAATAAGTACATTGATTGAAAGAAAAAGTGCTTTCGTAATGAGTTGTAAAATATGTATTAGGTCTTGTAAAAAAATTAATTATATCATTTGGATGTTCACTGATAACTTTCTCTATTTCCTTTTCAAAATTTTTACAAAGAACTATATCATCTTCTAAAAGAACAGCATCACAATCACTTATTTTATATAATGCATCAATGTATGATTTTGTGTATCTATGTTCTTTATCTATTATTCTTTCATATTCTTCTGGAAGGTCTACTTTTCGACCTTCCATGGTCCTTATAAAATATTTTATATTCATATTTATTCCTTACCTATTATTTTAACATTAGTAGCGAATTTAGTTTTAACAGATTTTGATGATATTGCATACATAAATGTAGTAGACGGAACATCAAAACTATGTAAACACTTTACATGTGCTGCATCTAATGTATTTAAATCACGTATAAGATCACTTACTTTATATTCACATCCATCAAATAAATCAATATGTGCTATAGAATCTCTAGAAAAAACTTGTGCTTCATCTGAATTTATATATACATATCCGTGTTCATCAACTTTTAAGTATATATTAATAAAATCACTTGTATTATTATCATTGTAAATTGCATTAACTATTAACATAACTTCACCTAATACACCAGATGATTGTAAATCTAACCAATCACTTTTAATATTACTTGGTAATCCAGAGTCCATTGCACTTGAAAGCGCTTTAAAATCAATAGTCATATAATCGTCAACGTTAAAACTTAACATTGTTTTAGCTGTACCAGTAACATCAAAAACTGTAACTCCCTCTTTAATATTTTCAGGTTTTATTTTAGCTATCTTTTCATCTAAAATATCTTGTGCTTTATCTTTTAAAGTACTCATTCTATTATTCTCCTTCCTTAAATTAATTTCCCAATATTTCATCTAATATTGCTTCTATTTCCTCTTCTGTACCACCCATACCATCATAATCATCTGAAGTTCCATCTATATCATTTAATATATCCATAACTTCTTCAGCATCAGGAACAGGTTCCATTTCTCCGGTATTGTTGGTTATTTGAACAACACCATTAGCAATCTTAGTTTCTGTTGGTCCTATCTCACTAGGATTACTATATACTTGAACTATTTCTCCAGGTGTCTTAGTATTAATAGTACCAGTACCACCCATAATAACAGCATTATTATTTAAAATACTCTTCATCTTTTCAGGTGTTACACTTTCAACAGTAACAATAGTTCCATCTTCTAATTCTACTTCTCTTTGTAATGAAATTAAATTATCTGAACCAGAACTTTCTAAGTTAGAGTTTATTGTTCTTACAAAACCTAACTCTGTAGTAGAATCAGATAATTTGTTTTGTTTTATTTTTTCCACTTAGATTCTCCTTTCAATTAAACATACCATCTACAATTCCATGCCATTTTTCTCTATCTTTATTTAATAATTCTAGTAATCTACTTTGATTTTCTAATTTATAAGCTTCTTCTATAGATATATTTAATTTATCTAAATAATCTTTAAAATATAATGTATTTCTAATCTTACATCGTGCATCTATATGTTGTACTAATGTTGGTCTATAAATATAATGAATTATACCCATTCTTCTTAATACTTTATTTAATAAAGCTCCATATGACTTAATATATTTCATTTTATCATATGTTAATTGAATTTCAGGTACAATTTTTTTACTTAATTCTTTTGGAAAATATGTACATTGATTATAATTAAAGTTTGCAGAATAATGTGATGTTATATAATCATTTGGAAAACTGAAAAAGTTTATAATATCATTTGGATGTTCATTAATTACTTTTTCTATTTCTTCCTTAAAGTTATTACATAATATGCAATCATCTTCTAAAAGAACTGCATCGTAATCACTTATTAGATTTAATGCATCAATGTATGATTGAACATACTGATTTTTGGTATCACAAATCTCAATATAGTCCAAGTCATAATTAACTTTGCTATCTTTAGTTGTTCTAACAAAATATTTAATATCCATATGTTAATCCTTTTGTGTGATCCAGTTTATATTTCCATCTAATTCATATGTTACAGGTTTATCACAATTTTGTAGATTTATAGTTATATGTTGCGCGTATCTAATATTAACTGCTTCAAATTCATATATATCTGTTACTTTACCTGCTTCTTTTAAATAAGCTATTAAATCACTAAAGTAATTAGAAAAATCCCATACTCCATCAATCTCACCACAATTACCTCTACCGCCAACATCAGTACCAAAACTAATATTTGCGTCTTGAGTTTGAACTACTCCGCAATCTAAAAAACCACAACGATATGGTATATTTGTAGTACCAACATCAATAACTGGATTTTGATTTCCGCAAGAAAATCCAATAAGATTCATACCCGCAGCTTCATCCATAATTCCTTTAGTTATCATTTGTTGTTCAACATATTCAGCTAACGCTTTATAATCAAATTCATATGTTTTACCTTGTGTAAGTATTAAATTTACAACACTAATAGGTACAAAAGCTGTTCTTGTGTCGTCATTTTCAGTATAAGATACTGTTATTTTAGCATCAGTTAAAGATAAAGCGCCTGTTGGGCTGTATGTATAATCTGTTACTGCTTTTGTTGATCCGTCATCAAAAGTTGCAGTTATAACCATACCAGTTGGATCAAATGTTTCTCCTACAACATATGAGCTTTTTACTGGTTGTGTTGTAGCTGTTATTGATACTAATTTAGGAACAGGTCCTTCAACTTCTTCTGCTGATTCAAGTAACCAATTAAGTTTTGATGAATCATATTCAGTTAAATCATCTCCTAGTTTTGATGCATCTCCAGTATAATTATTCATTAAAGTAATAACATTGTTTATCGTAATTTCTTCTACTGTAGCAGGTGTAAATCCGCCTTGCATATCTGATAAATACCAACCAGGTGTTTCTCCGTAAAAAGGTGAACCTTCAATTTCAGTTAAACATTTAGGTATATACATTAATCCTTTTTGTTTTGAATCTTCTGTATATACTAAAGCTATTATAGGCATACCTTGATCTTCCATAAAACTTGTTAATATACCATTTCCATTTCCACTTGAAGCAGTAACCTCAGAATCGCTAATCGCAACTCTATTATCTGCAGGTTCAAAAAATTCTGCTATTTCTTCTAAACTCATATTATCTAGCTCATCTAATTTTTCTTTAATTTTAAATTTATATGATTTTCCTAATTTAATAATATCGAAAATCTCATCATGATTTTCATTATATGTTTGACAAATACCGTTTAGCGTTTCACCGGAAGTAGTAACATATGGTTCTCCTGGAGTTCTAAATGTAATATTACTTCCTTCAGGTGCATTATCATTTAGAACATTTTTCATTTTGTATGGTGTAATTCCTTCTACAATTACTTTAGTTCCATCTTCAAGAGTTTCTTCTCTTTGTAGAGCACATCCTACTAAAGTAGGAAATCCTTGCTCTGTTGTTGAACTAGCTAAATTATTTTGTTTTAAAGCCATTTAATTTTTCTCCTCTCTAATATTATTTTAATAATTTATTTTTGTGTATCGCTGAGTATACATTACCTTCTTTTACTAAAATATAATCTCCTCTTTGATATTGACCTTTAGAATTTTTTAAAAATCCTTTATTTATTAAACCTTCATTTTCATTTATATCTAGTAAAATATCGTAGCTCTTCTTCTTTTTAAAATTAGTAGCTCTTTTATTCATATCTTGATCTACTTTAGGAGCTATATCAGAAGCTTGAGTTCCATCTTCATTTACAGGAACTCCGTTTTCACTTTTCATAGTATCTAAATTTACTTTATATTCATATTTAGTTGGTTTTTTATCATGAACACTATCTTTATGAAATTCATGATAAGTCATAGTGTTACCATCTACTTTATAATCAGTTATTCCATATTTTTCAGCATATCTTAAAGCTTTATCTTCATAAGAATCTTCTTCAAAAGACTCTTTTATCTTTTTCTTTCCATTACCTCTAAGAATATAGCCCGCTCCTTCAAATATTTTATAACCATTTATTTCAGTTAAAGGAATACCAGCTTCTTCTACAATAACTATATTACTATTTAATAATTCGTTACAATCCTCATAAAAATCATGAATATTATCTTTTGTTATACTATCATTATCTAAACACAAAGCATAATTCTCATTTAAATATAATAATGTAGTAGCGTATCCATGATTCTCTAATAAATCTTTTATTATATTAATGTCAAGTTTATTATCATTTCTATATGTTAGTACTTGATTTTCATTTATAGATAATAAAACATACTCGTATGATTTATCTGATTCATTAGTCTTTACAGTAAAAAGATGGGGATTTACTATTTTCTGTATAACTTTCATTAAACATTCTCCTTTCACTTAATAGTTATTATGAATCATTTCTATTATAATATATAAAACTACAACATATATTTTATACTAATTTATAAAATCAATTTTAATTTTTATATCAGTGGTTGGTTTTGTTAATAAACTCAACTCTAAGTACTCACCTTTATTATATAAGAACACAGCTATTACTTTTTCAACATTATTTATTAATAATTTATTATTAACGTCTTTTAAAAGTGTCTCAAAATTAATTCTGGTGATATACTTTTTTAATATATTCTTTAAATTTTGCTCATTTATAATCATTTGTTAGCCTCCAAAATTTCTGTAAGCTCATCATCTGATATTAATCTATTATTTTTAAAACACCAAAGAAGTCCATCTTTAAGCTGTCTTGTTATATTTCTATCTAATTGACCAACCTCTAAAGGTAATGTTTCAACTTTACCAAATACTTGTGTAATCAAACCACCATTTATTTGTATTAAGCATCTTTTATATGAGTCTATAGTACCTTCTGCTTCTAATATATGAATATGTTGCTTATTATATTTACTATCTATTCTTGTGACTCTACCTACTGCTTGTATAAAAGTTAAAACACTAAAAGGTGTATCATAAAATATAATACTATCCGCTTTCTGCAAATTAATACTTTCTGTTCCTGCACTTGTTATAAGAACTACAGTTTTATTATTTATTAATTCTTCAACTTTTTCTCTATCTTTTTGTGAAATAGATCCAGTAACTTTAAGTACTTGTTGTACTCCAGTAATGTTTTTACTTGTATTTAGTAAATATTCTAATCTATTTATTAATTCATTATAATCACAATATACTAATGTTGGATGATTTTCTTTCATTTTTTTAATTATTAATTTTATAAATAATTTTTCTTTACTAGACAATTGATTAGTTACTTTATACTGCTCATTAATATTATCTACAACCATTTGTAAATCGTGCATTCTAACTGCAAAACTATCTTTTGCTGTTTCTCTTAATAAACCTTTTCCTGCTTCTAAGTATGGTTTCTTTTCAGCTTCTGTAATAGGCGTCTTATGATAATAAAATTCTAGATTATAAGGTTTCTGTTTAATAATAATATATTTATCTAATATTGTCTTTAATGCATCTAAATTTTTATAACCTACAACTTCTTCCTGCATTACAATCTTTTTATATTTATGAGATCCTTTACCGAAATATCTAGCTGTAGGATACTTCTCTATTACTAAAAACAAAGTTTTAAATGTATTCCATGACTTAAAAATATTAGGATTTAACATATTTATCATCCAATATAAACCTTCTATATTATTTTTAAGTGGAGTAGCCGTTGCAAACCAACACACATTAAAGTAATGTCTTATACTAGCTACAAGTTCATATATTTTACTATTAGGATTTTCTAATACATGAGCCTCATCAACTAGTAATATTAATCTATGACCTTCATCTTTAAGTTTATTTATATACTCAATTGATTTTTTTAAATATGTATGAGTTATTAACGTTATTCTAATATTAGGTTGTATATTCATATTGCTACTAGTAATCATATTATATTTTATTTTTAACTTTTCAGTAAGTTCTCTCCTAAAAGCTTTTACCGCCTTCTGCGGAGCTAATATAATAGCATGAGTATCTGGATATTTTAATAATAAATGACATAATGCAGTACACATAGTATAAGTCTTACCAAAACCAGTTTGTGCTGCACAAACTGCTATAGACTTATTAATCATAAAATCTATTATTTCATTCTGCTCCTCTTTTAAAGGCCATTCTTTTCTTAGAGTAAAATCATTCATTTATATTCTCCTAATAAAAATAATAGGAATATTTATTACTATTCCTATTATATAATATGCATTATTTATTTAATAATTCAATTAATCTACTCCATCTATCTTCTGATAATTCTAATAAATCAGGAATTACTTTCAATCTATCAACTTTTTCTGGTGGAGTTGCTATCAATTTATCTAACAATTGTCTATATATTGATGGTATACTTCCAATATCTCTACTTTCTTTATTATACTTCATTGCTGATTCATTTAACTTAATACTAATAGTAGCTAAAGTTTGTAGTCTACTTAACCTTTCATCATCAGAAATAAATTTCAATGATTCGTCTGAGCATAAACTATTTATTAATGATTGTTCTGCTGATAATAATTTAGGAACAAAACTAAGTCCTAACATTGTAGTTAATTGATTTGATTCTTTTATTCTTTCATCTGCATCTGCAAAATATTTATCAGCAAATAATGGTCTTGATTTATTACCTGCTAAATAATCATAAAAATCTTTAATCTGTTCATCTGTAAGATTTAATCCTAATTCTTTTACATTTCCAGTAATATTATTACCAGATAAATCATTATAAGGATCTTCAAAATTTAAATTATCTAAACTTAGAGCATTATTTATAGTGTTTAAATTTATATTATTATCGTCTAATAATTCTGCTGGTATCTCTAAGTTTTCATCTTTTTCGTTTTTCATTATTACAATACCTCCTATATATTATACTATATAATATTATATATAAAAGGTAGACAATTTAATCGTCATTTAGTCTTTTTAATCTAATTAAATACAATATATCTCTAGTAAATTTCTTTTTAAACTCTACACAACATTTCTTACACAATGGATTTCCATTTACTTTTATTTTATCTAATCTGCTTACTTCTACCATATTGTCACAATAAGCGCATTTTACATCACTTAATTCATCTCCATCTGTGTTATCTGTATTATCCGTGATCTCTTCTTCTTTCCAATAATTATTATTGTATGGAACACTATCTATTTCCTGCTGTAATGTAGATTTTACTTTCTTGTGCCTGAGGTTTAAATCTAGGTCATTTTCTTGCTTTACTAATATAATTTTATTATCTTCAATAGATATATCAAAAGAATCATTTTTATTTATCTTCAATTGTTGTCTAATTTCTTGTGGAATTAGTATTCTATAAGAGTCATCTATTCTTTTAATCATTTCTTTATCTCCTTTGTTAATTCATTAAGCTAACCAATCTTTAAATTCTAAATATTTAGTATCTTTCAATGCTTCTATAAACTCATCTATTGTACACGGTAAAACACCTCTTTTTACTAAAGTACCATCTCCAAAACTACCCACTTCTACAACAGATGTTTCTCTTGATTTATAATTATAGATTATTTGATAAATAACACTATCACTACCCCATCCTGCTGAATTAGTATCTTTATAAAATGCTACGCTGTACTCTATATAATCAGAAGTACTACCTATAACTTCTATCTCTGGTTTATTATCTTTTATATTTTCAATATTCATATCTTACCTCTCTAAATCAGTATCTTCCTTTTTAGGTACGTATTTTTCTACGCTAGTAATACGATAATCCCAACCAGCTAATCTTGTATCCATTTGTTTTCTAACATCATTTTCATCTTTAGCATCTATCATAATAGCACCACCACAATCACTATTATTAATTGCATATTCAACTATAACTTTCATTTTATTATTCCTCTCTTTCACTATATCTTTTTCTTCTTTCCCATTCTTCTTTATAACATTCTTCGCATACAATAAATCCAAATCCTAGTCCAGTATGAAATTCCATACTAGTATAACCATCTTTGACTTTAAATTCATCACCACAATGAGGACAATTTATTAATGTATCCATATCATCTTCATAAGTAGAGCATCTCCATTCGCTTGGTACGTCTACTAAATCATATGAATGTGTTTCATAGTTCCATCTACTAAGCTTCACTACTAACACCTCCTAATACTTCTTCTATTTTCTTATTTGTTCTATCAACTATCTCAACAGCAACTGGCTCTAATTCTTTCCATTTATTTTTTCTACGAAAAATAGAAGTATTGTGTATTGTTTCACAAATACCAATACAATACATAGCTTCTTTAAGTCCCCAACAACCATCACTAGCTCTTTCGTTACACCAATTACTAAACTCTTTAAATTTCATAATATTGTCCTCCAATTAAAACCAACTAAACTTTACTATTTTATGCTCTATATCTATATAAGTAATTACTAGTTTCCAGTCATTAATACTACCACCTTGATTATTTACACAATCTGCAAATTCTTCTAATGACACTTCTTCATCATCTATTAATATTTTATATGCATTATATACTTCACTCATATACTTACTCCTCCAATAAATTATCAAAATAACAACTTATTGATTGTCTATATTCTTCTGTTACAAAATCTCTATCTAATTCTTTTAATAATAAAGCTTTAAATTCTCTTATTTTATCTTTATGAATTAGTTGTCCTGTTTCTGCATCTTCAACTAATTTATAAATATCTATTGATTTTATTCTTTTTATTTCTTTTAAAATATCTTCTATCGCATAAATTAAATCAGTATCAGGAATACTTGAATTTTTTAAATATACAAGTTTATCTTGTACAGTTTTAATTGACTTATCTATCTTACTCATTTCTTTACCTCTACAGTTCCGGTAGCACTTGTAATTGACCATTTATTATTTTCTTCATTATGAAATGGACAATATGTCATAAATGGTGCTAATATCTTCTTACATACTGGACATTGCCATCCTTGTCGTACAAAATTATCATAATTTATTTTATAATAATTTGCTGATTGTTCATCTACTTCTTTATTCATGATCATCAACCTCCAAATCTATCATTGACAATAAGTGTTCTATTGCTTGTTTAATATCTTGTCCTGCTATTTGATCTCCTTCTTTTTCTATTTTATTTATAAACTTTACTAAAGTATCTATATATTGTTTATTTTCATCTTGTATATCTTCATTTAATATCTTTTTTAATTGCTTATATACTCTTCTTACTCTTCTTCTAGGAATAAAATACTTTAATTGTTCTTTTAAATCATGATTTTCTTGTTTTAATTTTTCTATAAATTTATCTTTTTCCATTATTCTTCCTCCCAATATGTTTTGAAGCATGTTCCGTTGATTTCATCCTTGTCACTATATTCATCAATGAAATCAATTTGCTTTTCGATTGCACATAGAATACCATAAATAAATCCGTCATCTAATCCACTTATACTATCTATTTTCTTTTTAATTTCATTGCATTTCTTGCTACACTTACTCATTTTCTTCCTCTGCTTTCTCATAAAAATATTCTATAAAACATTCTTTATATGTATTATTGCAACTATCACAATTATTATATTTTTTATTTTCCCAATCAAAAATATCTAAAGGACAACTTCCAGTATTCTCTGCCATTTCAAAAGCCATTAATTTTATTACTTTATCTTTCTTAGCTAATTTTTCTTCTAATTCATGTGTATACTTTTCTCTTTCTTTTTGTTCTTCAACAGATTTTTCTATTGTTTCATCTTGTTCTTCTACTTCTTGTTGTAGTCTAGATATTAGATTTAAAATAATATCAAATTGTTCTTTTTGAAGAGTATTAAATTTAAATTCACCTTTATTCCAAAAACTACAAGTTAAAACGATTTGTAAATCTTTTAATGCTTTTAAAAATTCTATTGCTTCTTGTTCTCTGTCGGTCATATACTAACCTCCTAAATTTTCTTAACTTCTATTTTACCAATATAACCAATATAATTATCTATAAAATCATCTACTTCAGACATTTTATAAAATTTTTCAATTAATACATCATTTAAGTATAAAGCATATCTTAATCTTTTACTCATATGCATTTACTCCTTATTCTCTAATTCTTTAAATATTTTTTCATTTATTTCATTGAAATTCAAATAATTAATATCATCAGCACTTATATATAAATCGTACTCTGCTTCTATTTGTTCTTTATTATAAGCCCATTCCATAAAACTTGGACAAGAAGCTAAATGTTCATCTATTATTTGTAAGACATTAAAAACAATTATAAAACTTGAGTTATTTGATGACTTCATGTTTGTTGCAAAACCATTTATTTGTATAAATTTATTATATTTCTTATGTTTATAAATATCTCCTATATGCATAATATCTACTCCTATTTAATAATTTTATGCATAACCATGCATAGCTCCAATTAGTTGCCATTCATGTTTTCCATTATTGTTATATCTATATATAGCTCCACTTAATGGACTTTCTGCTATTACTGTAAAACATTCTTCAGGATGCTCATCTGAAAGTTCTTTTAATGTTACGAAATCTTTTTCAATATCAACTCCATAAAGTATATTATTTCTTATAATTTTTACTTCTACACTATCAAACCAGCATTCTTCTGGTTTTTCTATTATTTGTCCTATAGACTTTTCAACTAATTTTTTATGATGATTATTATCTAAATAATTAATATCTTTGCCATTTTTATAATTTTCAAAATCTTCATTTAATTTATCATATAAGTATTTCGGTACTCTATTATTTAATTCTTTTAATACTGTGTCTACTGCATCTTCATATAATCTTAATTCTTCAAATCTATCATCATGACCTAAATTATAAACATCAGTATTTTTTAATCTTTCTATTGCTTTATTTAATTCCATATCTACTCTTCTCCATTCGGTATTAATATAGCTTTACCAATTCTTTCTATTGCATTTTCTGTGCTCATAACAAAAATATACGCAGTTCCTTCAGGACTAGGATGAGCTACCATATATCTTATTCCATTCGCTTTACAATCTTTTATTTCTGTTATTATACCTAAGCATCCTCTCCACTTATGATTTTCATTAAATTGTACTACATCATTTACTTCCATATTCGTTCTCCTTTCCTTTGACAATCGTTTTTAAGCGACTTATTTCTTTTTCTAATTGTCTTATATATTGTTCGTCATAAGCACATCTCATTCTTAATTCTCGCTCATTTAAATCATATAGATTTTTATTTCTTAACTCGTGTATATTCATTATTCTCCTATATCTTTTACACATTTAAATTCATTTTCTATGTATTCTTTTAATTCTTTATTTTCTTCTTGTAATTTCTTAACTGCTTCTCTTAATAATTGTATTTGTCTATCTTTTTCTGCTTGTTCTACTTCTTCTACGTCTCTTAATGAATAAACATCTCCTAAATGATCGTTCATTGTTGCTATTTTATCATTAAACTCATCATATAATTGCATATCTATTTGAAATAATATATCTTTTTCTAATTGTTCTTTTTCTTCATCCATCATACTAAATCACCTCTATTTTTTAGTTCCTCTTCAAATGCTTTTATATAATCTTTCCCATAATCTATCCATTGATATACAATGCCATCGCCATCACCATCTCCTGTATAACCTACATCTATGCTCTCACCTACTTGTATTCTATCTTCTTGAATAGCTTTTATACAATTTTTAATATGTTGTGTGGTCATATCTTTTATATTTAATTCTTTTCCTTCTTTGGTTTTCCACCTCAACATTCTATATCACCTCTTTTAGACTCTTATATAATTTTATTGTAAAATTTATTCCTCTATTATTTCTAGGTTTATTATTTAATAATACTTTTCCTGTACTACAATAATAAACAATTATGTTATTACCTTTTCTTAAATTAAATTGTCCTGTGATTTCATTTTTAAGTTCATAAGGTATATTATTCTTTTCAAATTGCTCTATACTATATTCTATTCTATCAGGTGTTTTTGCTACTCTCTTATCGTGTAACTCTTTATAAAAAGGTTTTACATCTCTCCAATATTCTGCCATATCTCCCATTAATCTATCACCTCTATATAAAAATTATCTTCTTTTACATTTTTAATTTGAGAAATAAATTTCACCATAATTTTTGCTATTTGATAATCACCAAATACACCAAAATTCTCATACATGTCATTATTTAATTTTAATAATAATCTATATTTCATATTATATAATATCACCTCTAATGCTTTTTTGATTTTCATTAAATTTAATAACATTTTGTATAAACTCATTATTATATTGATTAGCTATAGAAGGAACATCTTTATTAAGACAATGACTATCCCAATAAGGTTTATCTTCATACACAAATGTATGTGATGGATTTACTCTTGGATCTAATACAAATAACTCTCTTAATTCTTCATAACTAATATTTTCTTCTTTACATATATTATAATATGCTTGACAAAAACTAACTTTAGTTGCTAAAAATGAATTCTCCATAAACTTTACTAATTCTGCAGTCTTCGCATCAGTAATTCTAAATATATGTCTACCATCATAACAAGGTAATATAGCTTGAATTACTTTAGTACAACTATCTCTATCTCCACCTAATATAGTAAAATCAAACTTATAATTATTACAATTTTTAGTATTTCCATAGTATTCTGGACTAAATACTATATTCTTATTTAATTCTTTACTTAGCTTATCTACTGTTCCAACAGGACAAGTAGACTTTATACAATAAACATCGCAATCATTTTCTAAAATTGCATTTTTAACTTCTGTTATATCTACTAATCCATCTACTAAAGGTGTATCTACACAAATAAAACCAACATCATAATTTGATCTACCAACAGTAGTAACTTCTGGTTTATATTTATCTATTATGTGTGGTTTAATAGTTTCTAATTCTTTATATAAATTATGTCCTACAATTCCATAACCTATTATTAATGTATTAAGCATAATGCTATTCTCCTTATATAAAATTAATGCTCGAAGACGGGATTTGAACCCGTAATCTTCAATATTCCTAGGACTATTGACGCCTCTCCTGACTATTTGTACACATAGTTCATTATTCTGGCTCCTTCGAGAAAACTAAATACAACTTATTCATTTAATGTATCTAATTGTTTTGAATAAACAACACAAACAATTAGTTTTGATTTATCTTCAGTAATATTTAATATATCAACTAAATTTATGTTATTATTTTCTATAAATTTATTTATGCTTTCTTCTAGTTCTTGTGCAGAACTAGATTCAATTACTCTTACTTTAAACATACTATATCTCCTTATTTTTTCCAAAACATTAATTTTTCATACCATTTTTTCTTTCTTATAGTAAAACCATTTTGCTGATATGCTAATTTTACATCTTTTAAATTAACATATAATTCTATATCGTTTTGACCTATAAATTGCATTTTTGCATTTATCCATTCTCCATCTTTAAATGATTGCAAATTTCTAAAATGAACATATACTTTAATCATTATTATTCTCCTTACTATGTTTTTTAGCATATTTATCTCTTACTTCTATAGATAATTTATTAAAAAGCTTCATATCATCTTCAATATCTTTTTCAGTTATAATATTACTTTTTAATAATCTATTATAGACCAATCCACACACAGAAGATATAATATCAATCAAAAAATCAACATCTTCTTTATTATCTTTTACTGTAGTCTTGTATGTTTCAAGAATAATATCTTTTAATTCTTCATTTGACATATTACTCATAATCTCCTTCACCAAATTCTTCTATTGAATAATCTTCTATACTCTTATTATTTTTATCTAGTTCTACTGTAGAATCAGAAAGTAAAGACTTTACACGATTATCATCATACTTTTCTGATGATTCGTCTTTAATATTTAAAGCCTTTTTAATATCTGAATCTGAAACATCGTCTTTCTTAGGTTCTATAACACTTAATGTTTGTTTATCAAAAGTAAAGTCTACTGATTGTCCCCATCTATTTCCAATTGATAAACCTACTTCCATTGGACATTCCCAAGTCTTTAATTGAACTCTCATGATTTTAAGAATATTATATAATATTATGTTGAAAGCTTTATGATTATGCTCTTTATCTTTGTAAATTTGATAATTTATTTCATCGTGTATTGTATTTTTAAATCTTACTAATGAAGTATAAGGATGTGGTCCATTATACAATTTATTAAATAAGTTTATTAATACTAATTTTAATATATCTGCGCCAGTTCCTTGTACTATAGTGTTTACTGCTGTTCTTTTTGCAAAACTTATCCAACTCCAATCTCCAGTATCAAACCAAGATTTTACTCTTCTAGGTCTACCAAGCATTGTTTGAACATATCCTTGTCTTTCAGCTAATTTCTCTACACTATTAATCCAATTAAATAATACTGGAAGTCCTGATTTAAAGTCATCAACAAATTTTTGAGCTTCATCATATGTCATATTAAATCTACCTGAAAAATTTCTAGCAGTCATACCATATAATAAACCAAAATTAGCACCTTTTGCCATTTTTCTTTTATCTTTACTATAGTTCTCTTCACCGCCAAATAGCAATCGCTGTAGATTTATGAACATCTTTACCTTCAATAAAAGCATTCAACCATGCAGGTTCTTTACACCATAGAGCTGGTATTCTTATTTCTTCTGCATTAAAGTCTATTGATACCCAATAATAATCATCATCTGGTAAGAAAGCACTTCTTATATTTAAATTTTGATTAAATGCTTCTACTGTGTATTCATCTATTCCAGGTATCATCCAAGGTTTATCACTAAATACCCATCCATATATTCTATAACAATGTCTCATCCCAGATACTTTATAATTAGGATCTAAACTCTTTAATTTTTCTTCATCTAACAATTTTAATTCTATATCACATTCTTCTCTAGTTCCTGATTTATCAATTAAATCTATAACTTCTGGATAATATTGTTTTATAATATTTTCTGGTAATGTAAAATTAGTTGTAACATGAGGTTTAGTTATATTTTGAATATTTGCTGATGCAAAAAATTCATTCTTTTTATCTCCTCCAGCTGCTAATCTACCAGAAGGAACTTCACATGTTTTATAACTAAATCTCAATCTATTTTTATGATGTTTATTATTTTCGGCCATTTCTATTATATTATCAACATAACTTCCTTTTTGCTTTGTGTAAGCACCATAATCTGTTAAATCTTGTAAAAATTGCTTTGCTGGATCACCATCTTTTAATTTCTCTAAACAAGCTGATATAGACTCTTTACTAGTACTCATTTCTCCTCTTTTAGTAATTACACCTGTATGTATATTCAAAGACTTTAATATATCATTACAGTCTTTACTACTTCCTAGATTAAATTCTCTACCAGCTGTAGTCCAACATCTATTTTGACAATCTTTTATCTTTTTATCTAAATAAACGCTATACTTCTTTAATATATCAACATCTATTAAAGTTAATTCATTTTCAAATCTAGTTAAAGGCATCAAACATTTTATATCTAATTGACCTGACGTTTTAGCTTCATCTAAAAATGGTTTTAATTTAACTGCTAATAAAAATGTTCCTAAAGCATCTACCGCAGCATATTCATAAGCTTCATCAGGTGATAGATAGAAGAAATTCATTTCTTTTATTTTCATCTCTCCTGTCTTAGTATCTTTTTTCATAGTTACTGCATTTTCATTTTTAGCACTTTTAACTGTATCTTCAAAGCTAGCACCTCTCCATCCTAAATACCATTCTTCTGATGCTTTCAAAGATGGATATTTTACATTTGTATCTACTAAATAAACTATCGCTTGAACATCTATTGTATTACATTTAGTCATATCATAACAAATATAAGATCTTCTTGATAATTTTAATTTTTCTGCATCTTTTTCTTCTTCTGATTTATTTGAATCTTCTATTTCTTTATATAATTTAGTATAACCATGATATTCCATCATTCTAGTATCAAATCTCATATTAAACATAAATACATATTTAGTACTACACATCTTTTCATAAATTAAATCTAAAGATTCATCACTTAATCCAAAATCAAAATGCCAAACTGGAACATAATACGCAGTCTTACCATCCATACAAAAAGAATAACCTACTATATCATCTTTTTCTGCATTTAATCCTGTAGTCTCTGTATCAAAACTAATATAATCTGATGGTTGAGATAATATAGTTTTAAGTTCTTCTATTGATTTAATACACTTTAAACTATAAGCATATGGAAATAAATCTGATGGTTTTGCTTTTGGAACCCACGGTTTATATTCTGAAGTTACTCTACTCATAATTTCTCCTTTCTATATAATTTATTATGCTTCATCTATATAACAATCAGATATTTCTGAAACTAAATCTCTATAATTTATTTTATGACTTCTAAATTTCTTTAAAGCTTCTATATACAATATATTATTATCATTTGATTCTACACCTAAACTATCTAATAATTGTTTTTGTTTATCACTAGGTAGTTTATTAAATATCTCTTTAGCTAATTCATTTGTATTTATTTTAGGTAAATATGTTTTATATAAATTCCAAGAACCAAACATTCTACCTTCATAAAAACACCATATTCTATAACCATTATCATCTGCGTATAAATGAGCTGCTGGAGTTTTATGATTTTCATGAAATGGACAAAATATATTACCACCAACTCTATATTCTAACCCTAAAAAATCCATCAATTTTGGTATACTTATATACTTATTTATTATATATCTTTCTATTTGCAAATCTAATTTCATATAGCCTCTTTTAATTAATATA